>Ga0163154_10000171_pt1 | contig 96357 bp, 64 predicted proteins | sample OliLakLV19MP9P1_FD_148649 | JGI IMG/M metagenome (GOLD analysis project Ga0163154, IMG submission 148649) | Freshwater microbial mat bacterial communities from Lake Vanda, McMurdo Dry Valleys, Antarctica - Oligotrophic Lake LV.19.MP9.P1 | ecosystem: Environmental > Aquatic > Freshwater > Lake >... | reverse complement strand
GCGGCGGCGGCGGTGGATACAACAAAGACTATTAATCAATGCTTTTATAAAAAATTTCAAAAATCCCTCCATTTAGAGGGATTTTTTATTGGCTATTATTTAATTTGTACATTGTTAGCTATATCCAAAAAAAAATCTGTTGTATTATTTTGTCACCAACTCTTTTTCAATTAAGCAGCTATTTACTTTATCAAAATAATCAACATCAATTTTTACCCGGTAAACTCAAATTTAAACAAACACATTTCATTTAAACCGCTTATTCAATTAAGTATTGAGGCTACGTTATATCAATAGTTTTAGCCGCTTCCCACCCAATAATAGCTGCCTTTCTGGTAGGGCCCCACATGTAGCCTCCCAACAATCCTGTTGATTGAATAACCCGGTGACAAGGTATTAAAAAAGCTACCGGATTGCTTCCAATTGCAGTACCCACAGCCCTTGAAGCAGTTGGTTTTTCAATAGAGGCAGCAATATTTCCATAAGTACTCAATTGGCCCATGGGTATTTTTAACAGTGTTTCCCAAACTTTCAACTGAAAACTTGTTCCTTTTAAATGCAATTTTATATTTTTTAGTTGTTCCCAGTCTTGAGTAAAAATATACAATGCCTGTTGTTGAATTAGATCAACAATTTTTTTAAAATGTGCATGCGGAAAATATTGCTGCAAATCGTTCCAGGCATTTTGCTCATCTTCTGCAAAAGCCATAAAACATATACCCTTAGCCGTTGATGCAACCAACATATTCCCAAATGGCGTTTCTGCAAAGCTATAATTGATGTAAAGATTTTGTCCTCCATTTTTATATTCACCCGGCGTCATACCTTCAATTTTAATAAACATGTCATGAAGGCGCCCGGTGCCGGATAATCCTGTTTCAAAAGCTGCATCAAACAATGTTACCTGTTTACTTTTAAGCATGTACTTGGCATGTGCAACACTTATGTATTGTAAGAAATTTTTTGGGCTTACGCCTGCCCATTCTGAAAATAATCGCTGAAAATGAAAGGGGCTTAAATTTATTTTTTCAGCAACCTCATCAAGGTTTGGCTGATCTTTAAAATTTTGCCTTATATATTCAATTGCTGCCGCAATGCGGTTGTAATTCAATTGTTCCTGCCCACTCATTCTATTTATTTTTGTGCAGCAAAAGTATCACCATCTTAATTGTATTACAACCCGAAAATTGCGTTATTGGAATTCTATCATTTCTTGTGTCCGCAACAATTGTTACAACATCACATTTGTAATTAAAGCCCCCACACACATTCTACCATTAAATGTGTAACAAAATCCAACTTCACTTTTCACAAAAAGAAATTTACCTTTGTAACATAAATGCATCCAGACTATCCACATAAAATATTTAATGATAAACGCTGCAATTATTTTTTGCTGATACTTGCGTTGGCAATGGATGTTTGCCCCAACCAGTAAAGAAACTTCATCAAATACAGGTTCAAAACTCCGCTTTAATAAGCAGGTTTATTTATCAATTACTTCTTATCATTCAACTTATTTTTAATGGAAACAACTACTTCACTATCCAACAACAGTAATACTGTTACCAACGATTTTTTGCCATTGCAGGGCACCGATTACGTAGAGTTTTATGTTGGCAATGCCAAGCAGGCAGCTCATTTTTATAAAACAGCTTTTGGTTTTCAATCTCTTGCATATGCAGGACCAGAGACCGGACTTAAAGACCAGGTTAGTTATGTAATTCGCCAGCATAACCTCACGTTTGTTTTAACCACCGCATTAAAAACAAGCAACCCCATAGCCGACCATGTTTTAAAGCATGGCGATGGGGTAAAAGTGTTGGCGCTAAAAGTAAGTGATGCAACCAGCGCTTGGGTTGAAACCACTAAACGTGGAGGTAAGTCTTATTTAAAGCCAACTGTTTTAACTGATGATGATGGCGAAGTAGTTTTAAGTGGCATTCACACCTATGGAGATACCGTTCATCTTTTTGTAGAAAGAAAAAATTACAAAGGATTATTTATACCCGGCTTTAGAAAGTGGGAAAGCAACTATAACCCGGCCGATACTGGTTTGCTGTATGTAGATCATTGTGTAGGTAATGTAGATTGGAACCAAATGAACCCCTGGGTGAAATTTTATGAGGACGTAATGGGGTTTAAAAATATTTTAACCTTTGATGACAAGGATATTTCTACAGAATATTCTGCGTTAATGAGCAAGGTGATGAGTAATGGTAATGGTTATGTAAAATTCCCCATCAACGAGCCTGCTGAAGGTAAAAAGAAAAGCCAGGTTGAAGAGTACCTGAATTTTTACAACGGCGAAGGGGTGCAGCATGTAGCCATTGCCACAAATGATATTGTAAAGACGGTAACTGAATTACAAAAAAGGGGGATTGAGTTTTTAAATATACCAGCCAGTTATTACGCCGATGTATTGGGCAGGGTTGGGGAAATTGACGAAGACCTTGCACCCTTGCAGGAACTGGGAATTTTAATTGACAGAGATGAGGAAGGTTACCTGCTTCAGATCTTCAGCAAACCGCTGGAAGACAGGCCTACCCTTTTCTTCGAAATCATCCAACGTAAAGGGGCAAAAAGTTTTGGTAAAGGGAATTTTAAAGCACTGTTTGAAGCCTTGGAAAGAGAACAGGACGCAAGAGGGAATTTATAAATATTTCAATTAGAAAATTGCCCTTACAGTAGCTCTACCAATATGAACCGTCCTTGCCTCGCCTGGTTTGCGGCCATCATATTGAATGGTCATTTCTATATTACCTGATAGCCGTTTGGTAAACTCAAGGTTCCATAAATAATTTTTACCGGGCATTAATCCATCCAACAAAATGTAGCCCACTGTAGAGTTGGCAGAACCACCCGGGGCATAAGAAAATTGTATATTGCTTAAGGAAAACCTTGCATTGATACTGCTGCTGGAAAGCACATTGTATTTAGCTTCTGTAGTAAAAGTATTGGCAGTAGATTTTTCAAAATAACCAATGGTATTTTTCTTGTTGTTGTAGCCATAAGTTACTGTAACCCGCATTTTAGTACCGTTTACATAACTTAAGGATGGCTCAGCAATATGCTGTTTCACCAAATAATTCCGGTTGCTGAATTTAGGGGTAAATAAATCGTTGTTAACCGACCTGAGCGTCCAGTTGGTACTAATCTTTTTACTGATATTCCACCGCATTTTTAATGCAAGAGCACGCTGGCTGCGGCTTTCTACGCCAAAAGTGAGTAACGATTTTCCGTTGCTAAGCACCTGTGTAATATCCATACCCCATTTAGCGCTGGTTCGGTTAAAGAAAAAAGTATTTGATAAAAAGGAACTCAATGTGAGCAAACTGGTATCTTCCAGTTGTTTGGCAAACGGATTAAATTCAATTGTACCGGAGGCAATATTTTTTTTATTGATTTGCAACGAAGATGCCAAACTTGTTTTGGCCAACAATTTCTTTATACCAACGGCTTGTTTTGGACCGATGATTGCTTTAGGGTTTATCTCAATACTGTAATTAAACTGTACATAATTGGCTTTTACAAACTGGTTGGTTGGAGTATTTACCCGTATGTATTTCCGTTGATCTGTGAACAAAGCAATTTCAAATTCGTTTAGTTCTTTAATGCCGTTGTTGTTGTAATCTATCCAGGTGTATTCGCCCTGGCCGGCTGGTACTTCTACAAAACTAAATTCCCTCTTTTGTTCCTGCCCTGCTCCTACTTCATACAATACATTTCCCTTTAAAAAACCCTTCCATTCATTTACAGCATATTCTGCTCTTCCCAATAATGTTTCATCTGCTTTTTGCCTGGAAATTGCTGAATTAATTAGCTGCAGTTTGCGATACGTAATATTCAATTTTAGCTGGTGATGTTCGTTGCTCAGCAAATCTGTAAAAAAATTAATATTATGACTCCTGTCTGCCAGGATAAGTTTATCAACAACCGGGTACAAATCGCTTCTTGTAAAGTAATTAACCCCCCATTTGTTTAGCTGAGATTCCGGCGATTTTATATATGCCTGTAATACATTGAAGCCAAAACTGAAAGGCACGAGTGTATCCGTTTGTTTGTCAGAAAGTTTGTTGTACTCACCTAGATAATTTACACCCACCAACAGGTTTTTTATTTGTTTTAATTGCTTACTGATATCTATGGTTGGTCTTAAATAAAATCCAGTTTGGTCAAAGTTATTAATATTGGTAAGGCTAACAATGCTGGATAATTTCCATCCATCCCGGGTAAATTGCTGATCTAATTTTTGCCTGAAACCGTTGAATGCATCACTTCGGCTGTAGTTGGTAATATCGTATTTAAAACGGTTGCCGGTTTTATCCTGAAGACTTAGTCCTGCAGAAGCAATTCTTTCATCAGCAGGTGCGGCAACATAGGGCAGGCTCCAGTCTCTGTTAAATTCCACATTTCTCAAACGCTCCAATGGGCGAAATCGCTCCTGCACATATTCGTATCCAATATTGCTTTGCAGCTGCAAAGGTTTTTTAAAGAGATGAACAGTTTTGTCTTCATTTACATATTGCAATTTAAAAGCTACTGCATCATCATTGCCCTTATCTTTTGATGAGAATAAATTAATGTCATATTTACTTACAGCAAACTCGGTTTTAATTCTTGATTTTGGGGTAAAAGAATATTCTGCTGAAACTGTTGCTACCTGTAATTTCTTTGGCGTCACCAGCAGAATTACCGGTGCCCAATCTCCTTGTTTGGTATTGCCAGGCCCCGGTGCTACCCATTTAAATACCTTGCCATTGGTGGCATTAAAGAGTTGTATATAATCACCTTTGCCTGTGCCCAGGTAACTAAACGAAACATCGTACAGTAAAAGGTTCTGTGTGGTATCGTACACATATATAGAGTCGTGCAGATTGTTGTTAAAAAGAGTATCAACTCTTTTATATAAAATTTTACCGGTGGCAAATGTGTCCCTTACAGCACCACTGTAAAAGGCTGTATCAATACCATCACCCACATCGGCTAAAAATTGTTTTTGGTCAATATCCAGCGTTTGATTAATTGAAGAATTTTTTGCATCTCCATTACTAAAAGCTGAGATACTTACCAACAATTTATCATGAAAATTCACCTCATTATTTGCATACAGCGTGGCATTTAAAAAGTTACGGTCTGCATACTCAAATTCAACCTGTATCCTTTTATCTTTCGTTATCATCCGCTTCGGCGTAAAAGTAAGTTCGGCTGTATTGTAGTTAATGATATAATCCTGATCTTCTCCCCTTTGCAACATTTCTCCATCCATAAAAACCCGCTCGGTACCGGCAAGAACAGTAAAAAATAATTCATTATTGGCGCTCTGCAACCTATAAGGGCCCTGATTTCCTTCGAGTGGTACCAATAAATTCCTGGTGAATTTTCCTTTTGCAACCGAACCGCTTAACAATAAAGAATTGTTGATACCTTTTGCAATTTTATTATCGGTAATAAATGAAACTCCCTGGAGCCTTTTATAAAAATTAAGGAAGTAATTTTTACTTTGCCGGATATCAATATCACCAAAATTAATTTGCCAGCTTCTTTTTTTTACCTGTAAAAAAATGCGATCAAAGTCATTAAGATCCTGGGTATTACCGTCTGGTTGTATAGGAATATTGTTATCCGTAATTGCAGCTGTGAGTTCTAAGCTATCGCCGATAAAACCATTCAACTGGAGATTAAGATTAGAACTTATCACCGCATCCTGGCTATTGCCGAATGAAATACCCCTTCCAAAACTACCGTTGTAATTCATATTTCCAAAATCGAACAAACCACTGTTTTGTTTATTACTGTATTTAAAAGTAATGGGTTTTTGAAGCAAAAAATTATTACGGATGCTATCAAATTGCAAATGTTGGGTAACGGCATTTAACCGGTAAGGAAAAACCCTGTATGTAATTAACACGCTATCTGCTGCCGGGTTGTTTAACCAGGTTAATGTGGCATTTACTGCATCAATGCTGTATTGTGTGGCGTTTATGTTTGGTATTGTAACCGTATTGGGAAAAAGGCTCAACGAATCTAGTTGCACTTGTTTGGCTCTGGTTGAAATAATTTTAGTGCGAAGATTACTTAACGGGACTGCGGGTTTTTGTGCGAAGGAAACTTGCACAAGCAATAAGCACAGCCACAGCAAGAATATCCTTATCAATTTAAATGGAGGGGTTTACAGTAGAATGGATAAAGTTAACATTTATTGTGTAAGACCCTAAAAGCGTTGATAGGTGCATTCCAAATTTTTGCTTTTGCCCCTATTCCCTAAAGGGGAATTACAGTACTAAAATCAATGCCCTTTGCAAATACTGTAACAATTTTAAAATGGTAGCTTGCAAAAATTTGGGATGTTTCCATAATGATTGTACTGCAAACAAAAAACCTCCCCGAAAAGGAAGGTTGATTCTATTATTGATAACAACTTAATTACGATATATCCTCTGTTGTTAGGCCTGCAGATAAATATTCTCTGTTGAGCCTGGCAATATTGGATACTGAAATTCCTTTAGGACATTCTGCCTCGCAAGCGTACGTATTGGTGCAGTTTCCAAATCCTTCCTTATCCATTTGTGCTACCATACTTAATACCCTCGATTCTCTTTCGGGCCCACCTTGTGGCAACAAAGCCAATTGAGATACCTTGGCGCTTACAAATAACATGGCACTACTATTTACACAAGCAGCAACACATGCACCGCAGCCAATGCAGGCAGCGGCCATAAATGCATCATCTGCATCCTTCTTATCTATCAATATAGCATTGGCATCAACAGCATTGCCGGTATTTACAGAAACGTAACCGCCAGCTTGTATTATCCTGTCGAAGGCAGCCCTGTCAATCATCAAATCTTTTATTACCGGAAAAGCCTTGCTCCTCCATGGTTCTACAACAATGGTGTCACCATCCTTAAACGCTCTCATATGAAGCTGGCAGGTAGTATTGGCTGCCCAAGGACCATGCGCCCTTCCATTAATGTACATGCTACATGCACCGCAGATACCTTCCCTGCAATCATGATCAAATGTGATGGCATCTTTTCCTTCAATTATCAGTTGTTCATTCAACACATCAAACATTTCAAGAAAAGACATCTCGGAAGAAATATCTTTTACCTGGTAAGTTTCAAAATTGCCGGATGCTTTGCTGTTTGTTTGGCGCCACACTTTAAGTGTGAGATTCATATTGTAGTGTTCCATTGTTGATGGTTGTATTGTTGTATAGTAATTATTTATAACTCCTTTGACTAGGCTTCACCACTTCAAAATTCAAAATTTCTTTATTCAATTCCCAGTCGCTTTCTCCTTTGTATTCCCAGGCAGCAACGTAGCCAAAATTTTCATCATCACGTTTAGCCTCGCCATCTTCCGTCTGACTTTCTTCTCTGAAGTGACCACCGCAACTTTCATTTCTATTCAAGGCATCTTTGCACATCAATTCTCCCAACTCAATAAAGTCTGCTACTCTTCCTGCTTTATCTAATTCCGGGTTCATATTCATTATTTCACCGGGTATTTTAACATCGCTCCAGAATTCTTTTTTCAAAGCCTGTATTTCTGTAATTGCTTCTTTTAACCCAGCCTCATTGCGGGCCATTCCACATTTATTCCACATGATTAGGCCTAACCGTTTGTGAAAACTTTCTACTGTTTTTGTACCCTTAATATTCATAAGCGTATTTATTCTGTCGCTTACGGCTTTTTCCGTATCTGCAAATGCAGGATGGGTTGTAGGAATAGCGGGTGTACGAATTTCATCGGCTAAATAATTACCTAATGTGTAGGGTATAACAAAATAACCATCAGCCAATCCCTGCATTAATGCAGATGCTCCCAACCTGTTGGCACCATGGTCACTGAAGTTGGCTTCACCCAATGCATACAACCCTTTAACGGTGGTTTGCAGTTCATAATCTACCCATAGCCCGCCCATTGTATAATGCACAGCAGGAAATATTCTCATCGGCATTTCATACGGGTTTTCACCGGTAATTTTAGCATACATTTCAAACAGGTTGCCATATTTTTCTTTAACAACCGCTTTACCCATAGCAATAATAGTGGCCTCATCTGCATGGCTGTTGCCCTGTTTACTCACCTCTATTTTTCCGTAGCGGCTAAATGCATCAGCAAAATCCAGGTATACAGCCAGCTTTGTAGTACCAACACCATATCCTTCATCACATCTTTCTTTTGCAGCCCGGGATGCCACATCTCTCGGTACAAGGTTACCAAAAGCAGGATACCTTCTTTCTAAGTAATAATCTCTCTCCTCTTCAGGAATATCAGTTGCATCACGTTGTTCATCTTTCGATTTTGGAACCCATATTCTGCCATCATTACGCAGGCTTTCACTCATCAGCGTTAGCTTACTTTGGTATTCCCCACTAACGGGTATGCAGGTAGGATGAATTTGTGTAAAGCACGGATTACCAAAAAAAGCACCTTTCTTATGTGCCTTCCAGGCAGCAGTTACATTACTGCCCATGGCACTTGTACTTAAATAAAATACGTTACCATAACCACCGCTGCATAAAAGAACTGCATGGCCAAAATGTCTTTCCAGCTCGCCGGTTACCAGGTTCCTTGCTATTATTCCTCTTGCTTTACCATCTATCATCACCACGTCTTCCATCTCGTGGCGGGCATACATGGTTACATTACCTAACGCCACCTGCCTTTCCAGTGCGCTGTAGGCACCCAATAATAATTGCTGACCAGTTTGTCCGGCTGCATAAAATGTACGTTGAACCTGTGTTCCCCCAAAACTTCTGTTACTCAACAATCCACCATATTCTCTTGCAAAGGGAACACCTTGTGCAACACATTGGTCAATGATGCCATTACTTACTTCAGCAAGGCGATGAACATTACCTTCTCTTGAGCGATAATCTCCACCCTTCACCGTATCGTAAAAAAGGCGAAAAACAGAGTCCCCATCATTTTGATAATTTTTTACTGCATTGATGCCCCCTTGTGCAGCAATGCTATGTGCTCTTCGAGGGCTATCATTATAACAAAATGCTTTTACTTTATACCCCAATTCTCCCAAAGAGGCTGCAGCACTGGCTCCTGCTAACCCGGTACCCACTACCACCACTTCCAGTTTACGCTTGTTGGAAGGGTTTACCAGTTTTACATGCCCTTTATAATCATTCCACTTTTCATGCATTTCCCCGTTAGGGATTTTTGAATCTAGAGTCATAATTTTTTTGTTTGATATTAAAAGTATAAGATAGAATTGATAACAAATTATTTTGTGGATGGTTTAGCTACTATTGAATCCAATTAAAATAAAATGCCAGGGGCATACTGGCAAATAATAAACATATTATTACCGTATATCCTATACCGATTGTTTTTATGAGGGGGGTATATCGTTTGTGATTAATGCCCATTGTTTGAAATGCACTACCAAAGCCATGCAATAAATGCCAGAATAAAGACGTAACCCCCGCAATGTATATAACAACGATCCACCACTTGCTAAACTCAACTTTCATTGATTCATACAAATTATGATCATCATTACCGGCTCCATACAAAGAGATTTTAGTATCAAGGAAAAATTTTGAAATATGGATAACTAAAAAGAAAAGTAATAAGGTACCTAACAAACCCATGCTGCGGCTGTACCATTTGCTGTTTTTGTTAGCATCAGACCTGTTGTATTTAACTGGTCTTGCAGCATTGTTTTGTTTCCACAATAATAATCCTTGAATAATGTGAAGTATTAAACCTGCAAATAATCCAATCTCCATTATACGGATTACCCAGTTATGGCTCATAAAATGAGCAGCTGAATTAAAAGTATCTCCGTTATCGTTAACAAAAATGCAGGAATTAACTCCTGCATGAACCATTAAAAAAGATATTAAAAAAAGGCCGGTTAGCCCCATGGCGAATTTTTTCCCGATAGAAGCTGTGAAGAAGGATTTCCAGGTCATAAGAAAACAATTGATTTATACAATGTTGCAAAAATACGTAAGGAAAAACCATAAATTTATTTTTCTCAGGTTTTTCTGGAAACAAAATAACAGGGTTAAACAAATCAAACAAACTCTATCTTAATTGGCGTAAAATCCAATTATCAACCTGCTGAAAAACGTGGTCAGGTTTTAAAGTTCTCCATTGAGGAAAATCCATCAATGCTACATAATTAGTAAGCCTGGCCATTTTAAAATCGTACTGGCTTTGCTGAGGCAGGTCAACAACTACAATCCACCCGCCTTCATCCATCAACTGCTCATTCCATTCTTCATAATAGCTATCATCACTGCTGTGAAAATTCAAGACATTTTCTGCTATCAAAATAAATTTAGTAATGCCATCTTTAAACATTTTATCTGTAATATCTCTTCTCAAAGTCATTATATCATTTTCAATAGCATCATTCCATTCGCCAATTAATTCAATAATGGCAAATTCCTGGTCATAATCTACATACAATATCTTCATATACAATGTACGGCTGCCAAATTCATCCCACTGTGGATGTATGTAGTAATTATAAACTGTTTGCGAAAATTCAAATTCGCTGTAAGTGCGGCCGTAAAAGGGAGAACGTTCATCCTCTTCTGCAACGTAGAGGTGGCGCCAATTGTAATATGGTTCAATATCCTGCATGTAACAAAGGTTTCAAAAGGCAATTAATTTGCTCTTTTAAAAAATCAAAATTAAATATTGTAAATGAAACTACTTCTGTAATATTTAATTTGAAATTAAATGTGGTTGGCGTTATTTCTATTACCCGGTTACCTTTATCATACCGGATTAAAATAGCTATTGAAGTAAAAAACTCAATAACAACCTTACCCTCATTTAAGAAAACCCTTCATCATACCCATTAAAAAAGCTCCACTAGGTGGAGCTCCCTTAACTTTAAACCCATATAAATTTTTATTGAACAATAATTTTTTCAGAAAACGCTACCTGCTTATTTTCTGTAAGCACCTTTAATAAATAGGTTCCCTTTGCAGTTTTAGATAATAGGTTACAATTTTCAACCTGATTGCCTTTAGCAATAGTCACAATTTTAGAAGCAATTGTTCTACCTGCTAAATCAGTAAAAACCATATTGTATCTGCCGGGTTTTTGTCCCTCAAAAAACACATTAAATTGATTACCTGTAACAGGATTAGGGAAAACCTTGGCGTCACCGGCAGCATCAAAAGAAGGCAATGTGAATTTTGTTAAATCAAATTTATTGGTAACGTCAGCCTCTTTTTGTAACAGGAAATTTCCATTGGCTAAATCTGATGCATTAAAGGTTTTATCTACATTGGGGATAGCAACTGCCTTTAAATCTTTAAAATTACATTTGTATAAACCTTCAAAAACATTGGCACTGCTTACAACAATATCTCCATCGCTATTAACTACAGCACCATTGGTCGTGTAATTTGCAGGCAAATCTGTAATAGTACCTGTAAAAGTTGCTACCCTTGATTTTACATCAACAGTAAAAACATTATGGTTAGCAGAAATCACAACTAGTTTTCCAAAAGCATCAGCCAGCATATCTCCACCCCAACTGCTGCATTTATTATGGATTGACAAGCCTTTATTACTTTCAGCATCTACCAGGTTTCCCAAATCCTGTACAGAAGCTGATTTGCCAGTAGAAAACCTGATGAGGTGATTGGCATCATTTGTAAGGGCATAACCAAATCCATCTTCAGCAATAACCATTCTTGTAATTTGGTTTTCTTCAGGCTGATAAATTACTGTTGAATTACTTACCGGAATAACATTCTTTTTAACAACGGTAAAACTGGCTTCTTTACTATCTAAATCTAAAAAACGAATATCAGCAAAATGCATAGGTGCAAAATACAACCTATTGTTTCTGCTATCCAATGCACAGGCTGCAACTCCAAATTCTGTGGGTTTTACAGTTTCCGGAGTTTGAGTACGGGATTCAGTATCATTTAAGGTTTTTGTTTTAAAAAAAGTTTTATCTGCTTCAAATATTGATTTTACAACCTTTCCGGATGAAATGTCAATCTCTTTTATATCAGCCCAAAAAAAGTTGTTGCTGCTTTTACCAGTTATGGCATACGTCTTGTTTTTTTTCTGTGCCTGTGTAAAAGTTGAAAATAAGACACATGTTAGTGTAAGTAAAAATAAATGTTTCATAAAAGTGTAGTTTAGTATTTACATGTAATTTATTGTACTTGTTTTAAAAAACAATAATTATAGTAAGATAATTTAGGTAGTAACACAAATTTAAACTGAAGCATTAAATTAACTCAGAGATCAAACTGGTGAAATTCCATAGATGCCCCCTACAGCTTCAACCGGTGATATTTTATTAATCCATCTATAGGCTGTTTAAGTACATTACCTAACTTCAGTTCATAAGACTGGCACATTTCTTTTAAAACATCTTTAAAACCATAAGCAACACTTCCGGTAAAATGTATGGGTAGGGTCCAGCTTTCTTTGTATTTACATATGTGCGTAAAGAAAAAATCATTAAAACTATCCTCAATAATATTTTCAATCATAAAATGTCCCCGGTTTTCTACCAAAAAACCTACAAAACCGGCCAGATACCTGTTGGGTAAGGGTTGCCGGTATACAGCATCGAGTATGGTGGTACTATTTGTATTGTATTTGGCCTTAAACCTGTCCATCAAATCCGGATCGAAAGTATTGTAAAGAAAATATTGAACTACTTTTTTCCCCATATAGGCGCCACTACCTTCATCTCCCAAAATAAACCCCAATCCTGGACTGTTATCAACTATTTTTCTGCCATTATAATAACAGGAGTTAGACCCTGTACCCAATATACAGGCAACACCTTTTTCATTTCCACAGAGCGCTTTAGCAGCGCCCATTAAATCACTGGTAACTTTTATGTCAGCTGCTGTAAACAGTTTCCGCAAAGCCTGTTTTACAATACTTACATTCTCAGGGTTACTGCATCCTGTTCCGTAAAAGTGTATAATTTGAGGAACTGCAGCTTTTAAACCGGGCAACAATTCTTTCTCCAAAATGGATTTAATTTGCATCGAAGAAAGAAAGTAAGGACTAATACCCTGTGTGACGATCTTTCTTTTTTTTTGTCCATCAAGCAGGCACCATTCAGCTTTGGTTGAGCCACTATCAGCAATTAATTGTATGGGCATAATTATTTAAATTTTATACAGGCTACCAAAATAATCACATTTTACCGACACCAAAAATATAATTATTTCTTAATTGAAATTGGATACAAAGTCGCTATTCCTCGCCAATCAGCAAACACACTGTTTCGGTTAAGTATAATTCAATTATTTTCGTGACAATTATAATTAAAGATGAATAAAAAATTACAGATTTGGCTTCCCGTACTTTTAAGTATTACACTTATAACTGGTATGCTGCTGGGGTACACAATGAGAGATACGATGCCGGGGAAAAACTTTTTTTCGTTGGAGAAACCTCATCCATTGCAGGAGGTACTTGAACTAATCAGGAATAAATATGTGGATGATGTAAAACTGAGGGATTTGAGCGATACAGCCATTGAAGCTATTCTTGAAAAACTGGATCCTCATTCAGTATTTATACCAGCAGAGGATTTACAAAGTGTAAATGAAGATATTGCCGGTAATTTCTTTGGTATTGGGGTAGAGTTCAATGTAATTGACGATACCATACAGGTTATAAACGTGGTGCCAAAAGGTCCGAGTGAAAAAGCGGGCATATTTTCCGGAGATAAATTTATTAAGGTTAATGACAGCATTGTGGCGGGTAAAAAAATATCTTCCGAGATGATCCGCAAATTATTGAGGGGCGATAATAATACAAAAGTTACGGTGGTAATATTAAGAGATTGGAAAGAAAAAACACTTGTCATCAACAGAGGTATTATACCTGTAAGTAGTGTTGACGCAAGCTATATGATAGACAGCAGTACAGGTTACATTCGTTTAAATAAATTTTCGCAGGTAACCTATCATGAATTTATGAAGGCACTGGAATTATTAAAAAAACAGCGGTTGCAGAAATTGATATTAGACTTAAGAGGTAATGGCGGCGGCGTTTTAGACGAAGCTACAGCCATTGCAGATGAATTTTTGGATGGAGATAAATTAATAACCTATACAGAAGGAAAACATTTTCCTAAAAAAGAATATCGAAGCAAAAAAGAGGGCTTGTTTGAAAAAGGGAAATTAATAGTTTTATGTGACGAAGGCACTGCAAGTGCTAGTGAAATTTTAATTGGTGCCCTTCAGGATTGGGATAGAGCAACAATTATAGGACGCCGCAGTTTTGGCAAAGGACTGGTGCAGGAACAGTACGACCTGAGTGATGGCAGCGCTTTAAGATTAACCATTGCAAGGTATTTTACACCTATTGGACGAAGCATACAAAGGCCTTACTCAAATGGCGGAAAAGCTTATTACAATGAAATAGAAAATAGATTTCATGAAGGAGAGTTGGTAACAATGGATTCTTTAAAAAATGACAGCTTACATGTTTTTAAAACAAACAAAGGCAAGGTATTATATGGTGGCGGAGGTATTACGCCTGATATTTTTGTAGCATTGGATACCAGCAAAACAAGTGCTGTTTCTTCCAAATTATTCTTAAAGGGCACTATTGGAACTTTTGCCTATATTTTTTTTCAGCAAAACCGAGAAATGTTTAGACAATACAAGCTACCAAAAGAATTTGCAGATAATTACACTTTTTCTGATGAAGGCTGGATGTACTTTTTAGAAAGAGCAAAAAAAGATTCTATCAATCTGGACAAAATCTCCCTAATAGAAAAAAACGCCATCATTCTAAGAATGAAAGCAGGAATTGCCCGTCAAATATGGAGAAACGAAGGCTATTTTGAAATAATGAACAAACAGGATGCGACAGTCAGGAAAGCTGTAGAATACTAAAACCGATAATTTAATTTAGAATGATAATACAGCAGGAATCAGGTAAGAAGCAGCAATTGTAATATATTGTTGCTGTTCATAAAATTGGATAAGGATTAATATTTAGTTAATTTCACCAATCATATTTTTAGTAAATAAATATATGATATGAAAGTTTAAACCCTTAAAGAAGTAATTAAATTTTTATATGATTATTTCCCCAATTAATCTAATAATTGATAATAGGTAAAGATTTCTTTATTAAAAAGTAAGATTTCTCTATTTATTACGTTAAACAACCAATTTTATAAAGCAATACAATCATGCTAAAAACATCCATTAATTTTTCAGTCTTACTAGTAATTGTATTCATTGTCTCCTCCTGCTACAATGTAAAAAAAAACAGTTATTTTAATGAGGTACAAGATGCTACCATTTTAGCAAAGGCAGATGAAATGCAGATTAATATACAAAAGAATGATCTTTTAAGTATAAATATTAATAGCGCAAACAGTCTTGCAGACGTACCTTTTAATGTAAACAACAGTGCACGAGCCAGTAATTTAACTTCCTCCGGAAATAGAAATGAAACCTCGGGTTACCTGGTAGACGTGGATGGAAATATTGAGATTAACCAACTAGGTAAAATTAAAGCAGCGGGTTTAACTAAAAAACAACTAAAAGAAGCTATCACAAAAATCCTTCTTGATAAGCAGTTGTTAATTGATCCGATAGTTACCATCAGACATATGAATTTTGAAGTTACGGTTATGGGTGAGGTAGGCAAACCTTCTGTAATTTCTGTTCCAAACGAAAAAATTTCACTAATTGGAGCTTTAGGTTCAGCAGGTGATATCACCATTTATGGCCAAAAGGGAAACGTTTTGCTTATTAGAGAAAGTGATGGTAAAAGGTTGGTAAAAAGATTAAATCTCAATTCAAAAGATTTCCTTCAATCTGAGTACTATTACCTACAACCAAATGATATAGTATATGTGGAAGCTGATAAAAATAAATTAGCGAATGTAAACAGAACTAGATTGCTATTGCCGACATTACTATCAGCCGCATCTTTTTTCCTTATTGCTCTAAGTAGTTTAAGATGATAATAAAGGAAGCTAATTATAACAAGATAAATTTTTATGAATTCAATTCAATCAAAATCCCCAAAAGCGCAACCTCAAAACGACGAGAACCAGATTAGCCAGCTAATTGCCGGATATATTGCTTATTGGCCATTGTTTATCATTTTCTTGCTAATAACGTTTTTAAGTGCATACATCTATATAAGATATACTGCTCCAAAGTATCTTGCCTCGGCAACACTAATTATTAAGGATGAAAATAAAGGTAGCAAGGATAGTAAGATGATGGAATCAATAGATGCTATTGGAACAAAGAAAATTATAGAAAATGAAATTGAAGTACTGCAATCAAGAATATTAATTAATGACGTAATAAGGAAATTGCACTTATACGCTTCACTTTGGCAAGAAGGAAAAGTACACAAACAATCAGCTTACGTACTGAGCCCATTGGTAGTTCAAGCTAAATCTCCAGACTCATTAAAATCATTTGATAAAGTTTTAATGGAGTATGATAAGAATACAGAAAAAGTAAAACTCAACAACAGCTTTTCCGGCCCCATAAACCAATGGCTTAAAACGCCTTATGGAGAACTAAAATTTGTAAAGAACCCCTATTATTATGAAGGTACCGACTCGAAAAAACCATTTTTTTTCAATCTAACTGCTACTAAGAATATGACGGGCTGGATTTCAGCGGGACTGAAAGTAGCTGCATCCAGCAAACTTTCCAGTGTTATTGATTTAGGGTATACAGATGAAATTCCTCAAAAAGCGGAGGACATTTTAAACTCCTTAATTTATTATTACAATGAAGAAGCAATAATTGAAAAAAGCACACTGGTAAAAAACACATTGTCATCTATTCAAGAAAGATTAAATGTTGTATCTGCTGATTTAGATTCAATTGAAAGAAAAATTCAGCAATTTAAAACAGGCAACAGTGCTGTTGAATTGGGGATTCAAGGTAATTTATACCTGCAAGGGGTAAATGCTACAGACGCTAAACTAGGCGAAGTAGGTGTGCAGCTATCTAATCTTAACCAACTTGAAAATTTTATATCATCAAAAGAATCTAACATTGGAATTTTACCCTCGGCTGTTGGAGTTGCTGACCCTACCCTAAATCAATTAATGACTAACCTCAATACTGCACAAATGGAATACGAGCGTCAGAAAAAGACAGTGGGTGAAAATAACCCTATTATGCTGGGTTTAAAAGAACAAATAGAAAAAATAAAGCCTAATATCTTATCAAATATTCAAACACAAAAAAAGAATTTAGAGGTTAGCCGTAGTAATTTATATTCCAGTACAGGAAAGTATAGTTCCATGCTGAATTACATACCGCAAAAAGAAAGGCAATTGCTTGAAATTAGCCGGGATCAGCAAATAAAAAGCAATATCTACCAGTACTTATTACAAAAAAGAGAGGAGAGTGAATTATCATATGCAGCTACCTTATCAGATAGTAAGGTTGTAAACTATGCGCAAGCAGGCAGGTCACCTGTGAGTCCTAAAACAATGGTTATATATGTTGCTGCATTATTAATTGGATTAATTGCTCCATTAATTATAGTTAATGGCATGGAAATGCTTAATAATAAAGTTTTATTTAGAAAAGAAATTGAAGCATTAACCTCTTTACCAATTATTGGTGAAGTTGTATTTAATAATTCAAAACAACAGCTGGTACTAGAGGCAGGAAAAAGATCTTTTATTGCTGAGGAGTTTAGAAAAATCCGCATTTCTCTCTTATTTCTGGGTATAGATGCCAATCATAAAAAAATTGTGGTAACCTCCAGCATACCCGGCGAAGGAAAGAGTTTTATTGCTGCAAACTTAGCTGTAAGTCTTGCCATGACAGGTAAAAAGGTAGCTTTGGTTGATATGGATTTACACGATCCATCTTTAGGGAAATTATTTGATATTACTTCGAGTGAAGCAGGTGTAAGTAATTACCTAACAGGCGAAAAAGAAATAAAGGAAATAATGAGGGAAATACCCAATCAAAAAAATCTTTTCTTTTTTTCATCAGGATCAATTCAGGAATCACCATCTGAATTATTGGAAAACGGAAAAATACAGCACCTGATAGCTTATCTCGAAGAAAATTATGACGTTGTTATTTTAGATACAGCACCCGTTGTAATGGTTACCGATGCATATCTTTTGTCTTCTCTTTGCGATGCTACCTTATATGTGGTAAGACACAAATACACACCTAAAATGCTTGTTAAACGTATAGATGAAGTAAACAAAATTAATACGCTTAAAAATGCTGCTATCATATTTAATGGTATTAAAACAAGAGGTTTTGTGAAAAATAATTATGGCTATGGCTACGACTATGTTTATGGTGGTGATAAAAAAAGCAAAAAGTCTAAAAAGGTAAAAGCCTAAAAAAAATTAGCATTATTAGTGAAAAATATTGCAACAAGGTTTGAAGGAAAAATTATCTTCGCCGCATTAATAATCAAGTAAATAAAGAAATGGAATTAAATAGTAAAATTTATGTAGCTGGTCACCGTGGAATGGTTGGTAGTGCAATCATCAGAAATTTAAAAAGCAAGGGCTTTGAAAATATTATCACCAAAACATCAAAAGAACTAGACCTGAGGAACCAGGCTGCTGTAAATATTTTTTTTACAGAAGAAAAACCTGATTATGTTTTTTTAGCTGCAGCAAAAGTTGGAGGAATACAGGCAAATAATACTTTTCGTGCCGATTTTTTGTATGACAACTTAATGATTCAAGCCAATATCATACATGCCGCTGCAACAGAAAAAGTAATTAAATTGATGTTTTTGGGAAGTTCATGCATTTACCCCAAAATGGCACCTCAGCCCCTTAAAGAAGAGTACCTGTTAACCGGCTCTTTGGAACAAACCAACGAACCTTATGCCATTGCAAAAATTGCAGGAATAAAGTTATGTGAATACTACCGCAGCCAGTATGGGTGTAATTTTATTAGTGTAATGCCCACCAATCTTTATGGTATTGGAGATAATTACGATTTAAATAATTCACACGTCTTGCCTGCATTGATAAGAAAAATGCATGAAGCTAAAATCAATAATGCTGATGAGGTAGTAGTGTGGGGAACAGGAACACCCAAGCGTGAGTTTTTATATGCTGACGATTTAGCGGAAGCCTGTACGTATTTAATGGACAATTACAATGAAAAAGAATTAATAAACATAGGTACTGGTGAAGATTTAAGTATAAAAGAGCTTGCAATGCTAGTAAAGGATATCATTGATTTTAAAGGTCCGTTAGTTTTTGATGAAACAAAGCCTGATGGCACGCCGAGAAAACTGATGGATGTATCTAAAGTTCATAGCAGGGGATGGAAACACAACATTGAATTGAAGCAAGGAATACAACTGGCCTACCAGGATTTCTTACAAAATCAGGCTATTAAATAAATCACCAGCACTAATATTAAATAATCAACAAAAAATATGAATACAAATAACAAAACAGCACTTATTACTGGTATCACAGGGCAGGATGGAGCCTACCTTGCCGATCTTTTATTGGAGAAGGGTTATAAAGTTCATGGTATTAAAAGAAGATCTTCATTAATAAATACACAAAGAATTGATCACTTGTACCAGGATCCGCACGAGAAAAATGTACGCTTTCAGTTGCACTATGGCGACATGACAGACAGCACCAACCTGATAAGAATAATACAGGAAACACAACCAGATGAAATATACAACCTGGCGGCAATGAGCCATGTAAAAGTAAGTTTTGATGAACCGGAGTATACTGCCAACGCAGATGGCATTGGTACGTTGCGATTGTTAGAAGCCATTCGTATTTTAGGGCTTGAAAAAAAGACCCGTATATACCAGGCCAGTACTTCGGAACTTTATGGATTGGTGCAGGCTGTACCACAAAGCGAAACCACTCCTTTTTACCCACGTAGCCCTTATGCAGTAGCTAAACTATATGCTTACTGGATTACCATCAATTACAGGGAAGCTTATGGAATGTACGCCTGCAACGGCATACTGTTTAATCATGAAAGCCCATTACGGGGGGAAACATTTGTTACCCGTAAAATAACCAGGGCGGTATCTGCTATTGTAAAGGGCAAACAGGAGAAACTATACCTGGGAAATTTAGATGCCAAAAGAGACTGGGGGCATGCAAAAGATTATGTTGATGCCATGTGGAGAATATTACAACAGGACACGGCAGAAGATTATGTTATTGCTACAGGCATTACCACTACAGTGAGAGATTTTGTAAAACTGGCTTTTGCGGAAGTTGGTGTAGAGCTTGAATTTAGCGGTGAAGGTGTTACTGAATCAGGATCTGTAAAAGCATGCAGCAACCCGGCGTACCAATTACCCATTGGTAAAGCTGTTGTAGCCGTTGATCCGGAGTATTTCAGGCCTACGGAAGTGGACCTGCTGATTGGTGATGCCACAAAAGCCAACACCAAATTAGGCTGGATGCCAAAATATGATTTAGCTGCGTTGGTAAAAGAAATGATGGAGAAAGATGTGGAATTGGCATAGATAAAAGATATTTCTAAAATAAAACAAACAGGCCCACTTTAATGATGGGCCTGTTTGTTTTATAAGTTATTTGTCGCCTTCAATTAAAAAGCAGCTCTAAAAAATAAAAAAATAATCAACTGCTAAATCTAATTCCCCGGGTAATTCTGTAAAAAAACAAACTTGCCATTAATATACTATCCAAAAAATATCTCCGTTCTGATTTGTTCAATTATTTCCTGCGTTACTTTTTCAGTAGGATTATTTTTTTTAAAAGCAGCAATTCTGGCGTTCATCTCTTCAATTTTGGCATTGTATTCCAGGTTCGTCTTTTCCTCCGGCAATATTTTGTTTACGTATTTGCTGTACTCATTAAAAGCGTATTCAATTAAAATTCCAGCCAACATACAAACAAAATAAACAGTTACATAATCCCGGGTAGCAAAACCATAAGTAAACCAATACCACAAACAAAAAAATATGGGGATAGGCAGAAATATCCATTGCTTAAATATGGCAATGATAAGCCCAACAAAATAAAACGCAATACCAAAAAACCCAAAATAACTACCAGATTTCAGTGTTAGAAATGGTATAATTATAACCGGAATAAGGATAAACTGAAAGAAAAAAACAATTAATTTGATTTTCATAGCAATAAATTTCATTTACACAGCAAGGTTTACCTAACCCCCTTTTCGATATTTCAATAATAGCTTACACAATTAACATTAAAATAGTGCCATTTATTATTTAGGCAGCAAAAATAGTTATTTAATAGAAGATTTTAAAACAAGACCCAAAGTGCAACTAACTAAACAGAAAATCGATGTCATCTTCGCTAAGTGCTTTTACAAAACCCTCCTCCTCTCCTATTAATTCTGCTGCCAGCTTTTTTTTACGCTGCTGCAGCTGAATTATTTTCTCTTCAATTGTATCCTTACAAATCAATTTATAAGCAAAAACATTTTTAAGCTGCCCAATTCTATGGGTTCTGTCTATAGCCTGTTGCTCAACCGCTGTGTTCCACCAGGGATCAATAATAAATACGTAATCGGCAGCAGTAAGGTTTAGGCCTGCATTACCTGCTTTTAAACTGATTAAAAATACTTTTTCGGCAGAGTCAATTTGTTGAAAATCGTTTACCAGTTGTTGCCGCTTTTCAATAGGCGTACTCCCATCTAATCTGCAGTAAACAATCTTTTCTTTTTGAAGCCTCGCTTCAATAAGATCCAGCATACTGGTAAATTGAGAAAACACCAATGCTTTATGTGCCTGTACTATCTGCTGTAACTCTTCAGCCAGCATATCAAGCTTAATAGAATCGTATCTTTTGGGTTGCTCATCTTCTTCTTTAAGCAAAGCACTGGAATTGCATACCTGCCGCAGTTTAAGCATACCGTTTATCACACTTAGTTTGCCTTTATTAAATCCATTTTGTTTAATATCTAAAAACACACTGTCACGTACATTTTCCCTGATGGATTCGTAGAGCATTTTTTGAGATCCTCCCATCTCACACCACAATATACTTTCAGTTTTTTCCGGAAGATCGGTTGCTACCTGCTCCTTTGTACGTCGCAAAATAAAGGGCGCTGTTAAGCGCTGCAATGCTTTTATTTTATCAACATCCTGTTCATTGTCGATGGCATCAGCATATTCCCTTTTAAAAAACTCCCTGCTGCCAAACATGCCTGGTAATAAAAAACTTAACTGTGCATACAAATCAAAAGTATTATTCATTACCGGTGTACCACTCAAAGCTATACGCATGGTAGATTGTAATTTATTAACAGCCCGTGTAATTAAAGCAGCCGGATTTTTAATATTGTGGCTTTCATCTATTACTATTACATCAAAATGTATGGCTGCAATTTTTTCAATATCACTTCTTAAGGTTCCGTAGGTTGTTATTACTACTTTATTTTCCTCCAAACCAATATCCTCCAAATTTCTCTGAACACCATGGTAGATAATCGTTTTAATATGCGGCGCAAATTTTTCCAACTCGGCTGCCCAGTTATAAACAAGGGAAGATGGGCATACCACCAGGTATTTTTCATTGGCAGACTGCTCCAAACGGTAAGCAAAAAAACTGATGGTTTGCAGTGTTTTCCCCAGCCCCATGTCATCTGCAAGGCAGGCTCCGGCGCCAGCCTTTGCAAGCAACACCATCCATTCAAAACCCTTTTGCTGGTACTGGCGCAGCGTTGCATTTACCAACAATGGAACTTTAAACAAAACCACTTCTTCTTTTTGCCATTGCTGCCATTGCTGCCACCATTCCTTATTGATATTTGGCTTTAGCACCTGTTGTTCGGGTTGCGTCTTTTCTTCTGTTAATGCCATCCAGCGGGCAACTTCAATATGTTTATTTGCAACCTTGCCGTGCTTAATTATTGTACCATATTGTTGTACCCATTCTTCACCTACAATTCCTAAACTGCCATCTTTTAACAAGATGGCTTTTTGGCCTGATAGCAGCATTTTCTGCAAAGCCTGCAAAGGCACTTCTTCTGCACCAAAGGTTAAAGAAAATTGCAGCGCCAGCGTATTACTATCATTTTTTTCAATCGTTACTTTAGTTACAGGCTTATGGCTGGAGTAACGGAAATGTTTCAGCATATCCATTCCCACTACTTCAATATTACTGTCTAATAATAAATGATACGCTTTTAAAAACCACTGCTTTTTTTGGGCATCAGCAAAACCCAGGTAGTAATATCCGTTTAATTGTTTTACAAAATTCGGGTGCAGGCCTACCAGCAATTGTACAAACGCTGCTTCCTGTTTTTTATCTCTTTTTATAACAAACACTGCACCTCCCCTGGTAACTTCAAAACTTTCTACCCATCGCCCCTCGGCAACAAAACCATCATACAACCATTGCGGGGTAAGTACTAAAAAAGATCCGCTTATTTCACTCAGCATTACCTGGTTAACAGGCTTTGTTTCAACAATATGTTGCTCAAAAAAACCATTCCGGTTTACTGTGTAATCTTCCTCCAGTTCTGCCAGGATAGTTTCGGCTAATGCCTGCGGATCATTGCTGTACTGGCTGGCGTTGGCAGCCATCAGCCAGTTTAATGTTTGACTGTCTTTAAAACTTAATAAAAAGTATTCGTTGTTTTGTTCTATAAAAAAACAATTCCGGTTAAATTCTTTTAGGTTGTAAGCGGTGCCATTAATAACAACTACAGGTTCAACACTTAGCTTTGATGATTCCTTAACCACATCAAACTGCAGTTTGGGAGAGTAGCTACTAAAGCTGCAGGGAGCAGTTACAGGATTGTTGTTCCCCCATTTTTTATGATACCAATTTATGATTCGTAAAAATGGTTTTAGCCTTACCATTTTATCGTACAAAGCACGCTCAAAAGCTTTGTTATAAAATTGCTCAAACCCTATTCCCGACCTGCCTTGCTTGTATTTAAGTTGGATACTATTGTTGATTTCCTGTAAATTTTCAGCTGTAAATTCCCTTAGTATCTCTTTTACAATTGTCGGTAAATAATCAAAATATCGTCTGATTACCTGTGGAGTAAAAACCTCGGTTTGGTAGTTGATGGTTTTATCTTTTACAATATGCAGTACCTTAAGTATTTCGCCTTGCAATACTTTTTGTGGTGTAAATAACAATACTGTTTTAATCTCTTTTTTATTGGCCATAAAGTTGGTCTCGATACTCTTTAAATAGCGGCAAACTTAATTGTATATAACACTATTTTCACTTTTTTGAACACATTTTTATTTAAAGACAGGTATTGAAAATATAACAGGATTTAAAAAAAGGGCATTCAATCAACCCTGTACAAAGGGCAGGTGCTGTACCAGTTGGAATACGGCGAAACTCTCAATGGTATCCGGATGAAGAAGCGTATCAGCCACCGCTATTTCTTTGAATGATTCCGTACCAATATCATTTCGTAAAAAGATGGCATTAAAGCCCAACCTGTTTGCTCCAATCAGGCGATAGTTTTTGCAGGCGGCCAGCTTACACATTGCTACCGGAGATGCGCCATGATAATCACTATACTGCTGCCGCAGTTGTTTTGGAGCATCAATAGGAACAACAACATCGTTTAACCCAAACTCAACATGATTTTCTATCATCACCATTTTGGGTGAAATGGTTTCAACAGCCTTCCATATCCAGTAATCATCTCCATCAATATCAATTGAAAGAAAATCTATTTCTCCGGTAAAACCTTGTTGCTCCAGCAATTGGTTTACATTGGCAGGTGTAACTATTGCTGTAATAAAATTATTTTGATAAGGTTGGGTAAGTCTGTGAGCGGCATATAGCTTTTTGCCAATCCTGATATTGCGTTCATCTCCATCAATAAATAAGCCGCTCCATCCCATGTTGAAAGCCAGGTTAGCACAATTACTGTTTATACAATCGTTGGAGCCAATATCTACAAAACGTCCGTTTTTAATGCCGAGACAACTGATAATATAAAACAGCAAGCCATCTTCTTCCAGGCTACTGAAAATACTAAAGCCTGTAGCCGACAAATCTATCTGCTTTTTATCAGCAAGGGAGGCTTTGTATTGCAGCGCCAGTTGTGTTAATGACAACTGAACCGATGGAGAAACTTTATCCCTGATAAGCCATTTAGAGAAATAATATTTTAACCAATATTTTAATAATTCCATATTCCATTGTTAAGATGCACAATACTAAAAGAATAATGTGTAAAACCAGCATTGCAATATCGGATTCTTTTTAGAGCCAAAAAAAAGGGCTGCCTTTAAAGCAACCCTTTTCAACAAATCTGTTTACTATTTTTATCGCATCAGGTACATTTTACCGTAGCCTGCTTTAAAGTATTTATCAGTTTTATCTCCATCTGCTTTGTATTTATCCAGCGATTTTCCATTCAGGTTAGTAAGTACTCTGTAGAGGTATACGCCATTGGCCAGTTTTTGTCCGTACATATCGGTTCCATCCCATTTAAAGTCGGTGATATTTCTTCCTATATGCAGATCGCCCAATTCGGCTTTGGTAATTTCTCTTACCACTTTACCGGTAATGGTTAAAATTTGAATTCGGATATTTTGAGGTACTTCACTGCCTGTAATGGTAAACACAAATGCAGTTGAGGTAGTAAAAGGATTGGGATAATTAAGCATATTGCTGATCATGGGTGTATTGATCACATTGAAACTTACCTTATACTCAATATTGCCAGCCTTGTTGCCCATTACATCATTGCCGGAAACAATCAATTCATATTCACCATCTTCTGTAAAGTAGGGAGTGTAATCAATGGATGCAGTATTGTCGCCATTGCCAATGGAAGATGGCGTAAAGCGCATGGTATCGCCAAAATAAACCCTGCGAAGGTTACCGTCCGGGTAGCGGATATTTACCTTTAATAACGAAGTATCACTAAGGGCTAAAAACCGGCTTTCATCTTTAAGCTTAACCAATACATGCGGCCTTGCGGCAACAATATCCCGGTTTAAAATATGCACGCCATCAAAAGTAACATCCAGCAAAGGATTGGTTTTATCTTCCAGCACAAAAAAATCTTTAAAAATAAAGTTATTGTAGCTGTATTGCTCTTGTTGGTCGTTATCAGGATTAACTATTACATGCAGTGTATTTAAACCAGGGTAATTGCGGGTATCAATGCTATAGTTTACTACCAGTGTATCACCGGCTACAAGGGCTTTCCCTTTTGGCAATATAATAGTATGTGGCACATTGTTGCGGTCGGTAATAATGAATTTTATCCGTAAACTATCAAATGCAACAGCACTTATATTTTTAAATGCGAGTGCAAAATCAATTTTATCTCCCTGCTCCACTGAATCCCTGAAACGGAATACGATGTTGGGCGCTACAGCACCTTCCGGTATATAAGTAGCATTAACTCTCCAGTAATTTAGTTGATTGGGAGTGGCGTAATCATTGTCTGTATTCTGCATTCTTAACTTAATAAATGGATAAGTAGTGGCATTTACAAAAGCAAGAGATGTGTCTGTTGCAGGCCTGATTGTTTTTAATAAATCGGCTACCCCGTTTTGTTTTACACCATAAACTTCTATTGATACCGAATCTTTTAGTACCGGATCTATTGATTGTCCACGCCAATGCAAAGACGACCAGCTGCGGGCGGGACCAAATGCCGGTGAGGTAATATTGCCGGTTCGGTATTTTGCATTTACAACAAAATTTCCAGCCAATTGGTCGTTTTCAGTAGCTCCCATTACTTGTTGTGGTGTGTATCGGCTGTTGTTTTTACTGTAGAAGTAAATGAACGGTACGTTTTTGGTAAAGCTGTCAATAGCAGTAAAACCTATTGACTTAAGTTTATGGTACAAAGATTTGCCACTACCTAATACAGCTGTATCGGCCTTCCATTTATCAATAAATGTAGTATTATATGCCAAACCAAGGTTAGTTATTGACACATAATAACCATCCGGAATACTGTCAAGAAAATCCATAGCTTTTTTTCTATATGCAGGATCAGTATAGGGGAATTCAAACATTTTTCTAACCGGCCTTAAACAGATTGGAGCGCTACCAAATCGACCTTGCCCTGCGGTGTTATAATTAATCCACGGCTGAAAACTAATGGGATCGTACACTAAAAACTGAAGGGAACCAAATTTACAACCATATTGCTCAAACTGGTCAAAATCAAGTATAACAGTAAATCTGTCGTAAGCGGTAGCAGGGTGCAAACCTGTTTTAATCTGCAAGGTTCTGTTTTGATTTCTGAAATGTAAAACCCTGTCATCCTCTAATTGAATATTGCTGCTATAGGCGCTGTTTTTATGTTGAAAATAATGAGACTGGTTAAAACCTGTACCACCATTTGGCAGGTATATAAAAGAAAAAACATTCCAGATAGGGGCTGTATTGGTTAAAGGCACCATGGAGGTTCTCCAGTAATAAACAGTACTGTCCGTGAAAGAAATATTAGTTGGTGTGTATTGAATAATGCCACCCGAACCGGTATTGCTGTATTGTTTTTTGAAAGATGAATTAAATAATTCAGTTGTATCAATCTCCATCAGGTATTGCCTTTGAGCCGATAAGGGGTTGGATGTTGATGCAGTAAAAGTAATGTTCTGCTGGTTTACAATTGAATAATTGTACGGATAAGAAGGCCTTATTTCGTCTTCAAAAATATAAAATTCCCTGCTGAGGAAATTGTTATTTTCACTCAATTCGTTTACTCTGTTACCATCATCTAATGTAATGGTGAGTACATTTCTACCCTTATCTGTAATGGGGTTGATGAGAACTGTAAATTTCAGTGAATCTGCGTTTGCTGTAGCAGGTATCAATTGATTAAAAATAACCTGAACAGAATCGTTGGGTAATTTTCTGTTAATAACCACCCTGATAGAATCGTCGATTGCCCTGCCGATATTATTAATTTTTACATTTAACGTAAAGCTGTTATCGGCAACTGTTAAAATGGACGGATTAATTTTAACCTGTGGTTCTTCAACCACATAATCGGGCAAACTAAATGAATTCATTTTTACAGCCGGATCACCATGCAGGTTCATTTCCTCCAGGTGAATACGGGTATAAAAATCAAGCGATTGTGGGTTACTGCCAAGGTTTAGCAAAACCCGCTTTATTTGGTTTCCAAGGGTATTGCCATACATATCTCTGGAAAAAGTATTGTATAACTGTGTATTGTAGAAATTTAAAAAAGGGGGTATACCCAGGTGTGTACTTGCCAAAAAAGCGATACTGCCTCTTTTATCAGCCAGAACATATTTTTCGGAAATAGACATGCTGCCGGAAAACCTAAGCGGATCGAAGGTGAAAAAATTGCCGGCACTACAACCACTTACACAGAACACAGGATACTTACCCTGGTTATTGAACAGTTGCGGATCGGAAAGATTAAATGCCAATGTATTGGCAGATGAATGGCCAAAATAGGCTATCTCACCCACTCCCTCATTAATCAATTGCTGAATTCGTTCACCATTGGCCTGTTCAACAGCGGAAGCAGAAGTTTTCTCAAACGTCTCCACTCTTGAGCCCATGTTAGGTTTTTCCATCGTGGTTTTATAGCCATCCATATAAGCCCTGAATTGTGCATTTTCTATACTATCAGATCCGCCAATTATATGTACAACTCGTTTCATCCATGCCTTTGCATCGATGGTTTGTATGGTGTTGGCCTGCACCTGTTCGTATTCAATTACCTTGTTAAGATAATTTTTAATTTCGGTTCCGTTAATGGCAGAGAGCCGACCAATAGGAATGAGGGGTACATTTTTATTTTGCTCACATGCAAGTAACACATCCGATGCCGGCCAGCCATAAGTAGGCACAAGATCTAATTTATCTGCCAGTGGATTGGACTCATTTTGTTTGTACTCAATAGAAGTAACGCCTCTGCCTATCAAAAAAACATACTGTGGTTTAGGATCATATTGCTGGAATGCAAACCTGATAAAATCCCGTATCGCCAGCGGATGTTTTTTAATACCAAATGCAAACTGATCGGTTAATTCATCAATAGATACAACCACAGGCTTATAACCTCCACCAGCCGCTGAAGCCCGATATTGTTTGTATTGATCAACATAATCGTTACCAGTACCATCATTGTATAATAAAGGGTTTGAAATAATAAGGTAATTACCCTGATTAGCCGGCAGATTGTAATTAACGAAGTTTTTTGTTTCCAGTAAATTGATAGTGGCAATATTCCCGGCAACCTGGCTTGCCAGTAAATATTTTCTGCTATTACCGGATGGAGGTAAAGCAAACCTTACTTTTCCTGCAACTGAAATATCACCTGTGTACCGGGCTCCATCACTGAGGGAATAAAGTACCGGAGCCACGCCAGCATTATTAAAATCTTCTATTTCAATAAAATTGCCAGTTGCTGAGGGTTGCAGATCAAAATAAAAATTACTTTGGTTATTAAACTTAAACCTGGCGGGATAGGTAATTGCCATTTCAGCCACTACTATCCTGTCGTTTGGATTTGCAGATGTACCATTCATTGCAACCTGTAAGTAATCCGGGTTATATAAAGAGCTTAATGGAATATTTGTGAATGTTTTTTTTACAGTGTCAAAAAAATTCATTGGTGTAGTAGCTACCACTGTATTAAGAAATTTAACCCGTAAATTTCTGGTATTTAGAGCATTACCAAATGCTGATATATACAAGGATACACTATTTGCTGGTCCCGCAGTGTATACATTTAACCCGGTAAATTCTTTAAAAATATCACAGCAGGGATAAGCATCATAACTCGACCAGCCCTCGCCCATATCGTAAGATGATGAGTACACATACTCTCCCACCAATACGGCATAACCTCTGTTGTACTGATTTTTGTACGCCATTGTAACTTTACGAAAGAAATATGCATCAGGCGTAAGGGTATTACCAGCCACATTGTTGGCAGCATTAACATACCGCAAATTGCTTGCAGATTGATTGATGGTAAGAAAATAAGCGGCTGTATCTGAGTGAATACTAAAACTATCCGATAATTGAAACCCGGCCTGCCTGTACAAAGTTTTATCAGGTATACCGTCATTCATCTTCCCCCAAAACTCAATGTAGTCCGAGCTGCCTAATGGGCCGGTAGGTGTTGAAGTAAAAATCCTTACTTCTTCTCCATTGCGCCATAATTGAAAATACTCAGCCGGTGTACTACCCATACCAAGGGCAGATAAAGCGGCCTGGTTAATGCGACACAATCCCGACTTACCTACTTTAAACTTGTAATAGGATTTATTATAGTCTATCCAGCTATTATTTATTTGTGCGTTGGATGCTACAGCAGTTAAAATAAAAAGGGCCAATATTACTTTTCTCATTATGGAATAAATTGAAATTTGCTATGATCGTTTTAGTCTCTCTTTACCAGGTTTAAACGCAATGAAAATACATGTGTGTACAAGGGATTGGATTGATTGGCCAGGTTGGAATAGGCGTAATCTATTGTTACATTTTTTATTTTAACGCCGGCACCCAAACTTGGTTGATAAATCCATACTTTTTTTCTATTTAAAGTATCTCCATCGGCTAATGCTTTTTGAAAATTGGTGACACCTGCTCTTACATAGAACACGTCATTGATAGCCGCTTCAAGCCCAACACTCGGGTCTACACTAATCGTTTTGTTGCTGATAACCGTATTTCGCTGGCCATCAAAAGTTAGGTTAAGGTTAGCCTCGGCCAATAGCTTTACCGAATTACTTACATCAAAATTATAACCACCACCCAACACCAATCGTGGCGCTGTAAGCTCCGAAGATTTTACAGGTATTTCATTTTTAGTAAGATATAATACTTCCTTTTCTCTCTCTGTAAACTTAAAAGACCAGGCATTAAAAGTAGTAGTAAGGTCTCTTGCAACCAAACCTAAACGCCAGTTGCGGCCCTGCATTTGTATCCCAGCATCTACCCCAAACCCCCATGCACTGGCAAAGCTGCCTACCTTGCGATGAATAATTTTAGCATTTACACCAAAACTTAACCGGTAATCTTCTTCCTCTTTAATGCTTTGGGCAAAAGACAATAACATTGCATAATCCGCAGAAGAAAAAGTTTGAATATTATCAAAATTAATGCTGCCATCCGGCTCTACAAGGTATAAAGTGTTGGGGATATCATCAACTGCAAATCTTAATACAGATAAACCCAGCGTGCGCTTGTTATCCTGCACTGGTATTGCTACAGAGGCAAAATCGAATTTGCCAATACCAGCAAAATATTCTGCATGCATTACGCTTACAGAAGGATGATCTTTAATAGCGGCAAGTCCGGCAGGATTCCAGTACCCAGCAGTACCATCATTTACTGAGGCTACTTGTGCGTTTCCCATGGCGAGGCCTCTGGCACCGGCACCAATATTTAAAAATTCGTTGGAATATTTTCTAAATTGAGCGGAAGATACCAATGGAATCAACAGCACAGCTAATACAAAAGCAGCTAATTTGGGGGTCATAAAAAAAATTTCCTTTTGGTATATGATTTACAATAGGACATCCTAAACGGTTAAAACGCAATTTCCAAAACTAAATTGTGCCCCGATAAAGCGAATATCTTATTTAGAAACGCTGCAAATTTAACTGTAAAGGTTAATATGGAGTTATCTCATTATTAACCAGGCAGGTTTAATGTAGACCTTTTAAAATTTAATATAGCTGCTTGTTTAATGAAGTTAAGTATACAACAAAAATACATACAACAAAAAAGCTGAAAACAGTTACGATAAATTGATAGCTTTTTTTAAACCACCCAATGGCTTGAAATACCTTATTAAATGATTTTATCAATTTTTGTAAGCACATTTGCAAAAATTATACAACTCTACAAATAATACAAAGCTAGTTTACATGACAAATTTAATTGCAGAATTACAGTGGAGAGGAATGATACAGGATATGATGCCTGGTACTGAGGAACAACTAAACAAAGAAGTAACTACCGGCTATATTGGGTTTGACCCAACGGCAGACAGTTTGCATATCGGCAATTTAGTACCTATTATATTATTAATTCACCTGCAGCGCTGTGGCCACAAACCCATTGCATTGGTAGGCGGCGCCACCGGTATGGTAGGCGACCCAAGTGGTAAAAGCGAGGAAAGAAATTTATTAAGTGAAGATATTTTGCAACACAACCTTGCCTGCGTAAAAAAACAATTGGAAAAGTTTTTGGATTTTGACCCAAACAAACCAAATGCAGCTGAAATGGCCAATAATTACGATTGGTTTAAAGACTTTAGCTTTCTTAATTTTATAAGGGATGTGGGTAAATACATTACAGTTAATTACATGATGAGCAAAGACAGTGTAAAGAAAAGACTGGATGGAGATAATGGCATGAGCTTTACAGAATTTACTTATCAACTGGTACAGGGGTATGATTTTTACTGGCTGTACAAAAACAAAAACTGTAAACTGCAAATGGGCGGCAGCGATCAGTGGGGCAATATTGTTACAGGTACCGAACTGATAAGAAAAAAATCCGGAGGTGAAGGTTTTGCCTTTACCTGCCCGTTAATTACAAAGGCAGATGGTGGAAAATTTGGCAAATCGGAAAAAGGAAATGTGTGGCTTGATGCTAACAAAACATCTCCCTACCAGTTTTATCAGTTTTGGTTAAATGCAGCGGATGCTGATGCTGAAAAATTCATCAAAATATTTACCTTTTTACCCCGGCATGAAATTGATGAGCTAGTAGCAGCCCACAAGGGAAACGAGCACCAACGCCTGCTACAGAAAAAATTAGCCGAAGAAGTTACTTGCTTTGTACACAGCCGGGCAGATTATGATTTTGCTGTAAAAGCATCTGATATTTTATTCAACAACGATACTGCCGAAATATTGCAGCAGTTAAACGAAAAACAATTGTTGCAGGTACTGGATGGTGTGCCTACAGTGGAAATTTCAAAAACGATTGTAGATGCAGGCATTAATGTGGTAAGTTTTTTAGCCGATATCAATATATTTCCCAGTAAAGGAGAAGCCCGCAAAATGCTGCAAGGCGGCGGCGTTAGTATCAACAAAATAAAGGTAGATTCAATTGAACACACAGTGAATGCCCAACAGTTGCTGAATGATAAATTTTTATTGGTGCAGAAAGGAAAAAGAAATTACTTTTTGGTGGTGGCTGCAAAATCTTAGTTTAGTTGTGGCTACAAAAAACTTAAAAGAGTCATTGCTTCTTTTGAATGAAATACTGTACTGGGTAAATTTGAAAAGCTTTTACAAATACAACCGCCAACAGTACCGATAGTTATCAGGGATTTTTAGCTGTAATTTATTTTAGACATTTAAAGCTAAAGTCGAGTTTACATTCAATATATCAATCGTATCAAAGTTCAAGGAGTTTTATGATTGATTCCTCCCTTTTCAAATATTAGGGGTAAGTTTTAGTATTGCCAGCACTACTGCATTGTGGTGTTGACTGCACTGGTTTATTAATATATCCTATCCATCTGACGCAAACAGTTTTAAAATCATTCAATTATAAGCTGAATATTTTACATTTATTCAATTGCTCATTCACTGGCAAAAAAATTAACCGCAGCCATGTGGAAAATATTTTTAGCAATATTTTGCTGCATTTACCGAAATTGAATGCTTATTACTAACTGCATTGAAAGAAAATAAAGAAATAACTGCCCTGCTGCAATTAATTGATGACCCAGATGAAGAGGTATATCTTACCGTTAGCGATAAACTCATCTCATTTGGCAAAGCCATCATCCCCAATCTTGAACATCTTTGGGAACATACACTTAACCATGAGATACAGGAACGGATTGAACAGATGATTCACCAGCTGCACTTTAAAGACCTGACTGCAGATTTTTTATTGTGGAAAGAAAATAACGGTGGGTTGCTGGAAGGTGCATTATTAATTGCCCGGTATCATTATCCGGAAATACATAAAAACCAGGCTGAACAGGATATAGAAAAGCTACGCCGTAATATCTGGCTGGAGCTCAACAACTATTTAACAGCACTGGAACAAGTGAGTGTAATTAACAGCATCCTGTATAGTTACTACAAACAAAAAGGTATAGAAATTGCCTATAACCAGCCGGAAGATTTCTTTATTAATAAAGCACTGGAATCTAAAAAGGGTAATGCCATCAGCAACGGTATTTTATACCTTGTGCTTTGTGAATTGCTTGATATACCTGTAAAAGCTGTTAATATACCCAGGCAGTTTTTATTGGCTTATGTAGATACCCAGCATGCACTTATTAAACCCGAGGCCCACAAATCAGAGAAAATTAAATTTTATATTGACCCGCTCAACGGAAAAATATATTCTCATAAAGATGTGGAGAGTTATTTTAAACGGATTAACGTAACACCTACAACATCCTACTTTAGGGAAATGAATACTAAACGCATTATTCAATTTTTACTGGAAGAAGTAAGCAAGTGTTTTGATGACGACATGAACAGGTATAAAATGAATGAACTACTTTCTTTAGCCAAACTATTAAACGAATGATATACCATGTTACCAGCAAAGCACAATGGCAGCAGGCGCTGGCACAAGGCTATTACGAAGCACCTTCTCTTGCAGTGGAAGGTTTTATTCATTTAAGCGAAAAAGAACAGGTACAAGGCGTATTGGAGCGGTATTATCAACAGCAAAACAACCTGGTATTGTTGCATATTGATACCACAAAATTAACCATGCCGCTTAAATATGAAATAGCTTCCTCCGTAAATGAAGCGTTTCCTCATTTGTATGGAAGATTAAATATAGAAGCTGTTGTAGATATTGCTGAAATTTAATTTTTGTTTAGTAAGTATAAGTTTGCGTTTGTCCTTTAGGAGTTGTGTTAGATATACGCCTGTAATTTTTAGTAAGCATTACAAAGGATATTCGTAGAAAAAATCATTCAGTTTTATCCAGCCGTTTTTTTCATACACGGATTGTGCTTTGTAATTGTCTTCACTTGTTTGCAACAATACGAAAGCTGCTTTGGTTTCAATGGCAAATTGTTTGGCCTGTTGCAACAATGCTTCTGCAACACCCTGCCGGCGTGCATGTTCAGCTACATATAAATCGTTAAGCAACCAGGCCGGCTGCAATGATACGGATGAAAAAACAGGATACAACTGCACAAACCCCACTGCCTCACCTTGTATTGTTGCAACAAAAATGGTCGATTCATTTTTATCAACCCGCTGCTCCAAAAAATCAAATGCAGCCTGCAAATTAGACGACTGTTTATAAAAAACCCTGTATGCATCAAATAGTATTGCAACCATCGATACATCATCTTTTACTACCTTCTTAATATCAAGCACCATTTTCACTAATTTAGATAGTCAATACTACTTTATTTCACCAACATAAAAAAAACGAAATGATAACATGGAATGATTTTGAAAAGATTGACATAAGGGTAGGTACTATTTTAACAGCACAGCCCTTTGAAAATGCAAAACATCCTGCCTACCAGCTAAGCATTGATTTTGGTGATATAGGTATTAAAAAATCATCCGCACAAATTACGCATCTATATAGTACAGCAGATTTGATTGGCAAACAAATTATTGCCGTGGTTAATTTTCCTCCCAAACAAATAGCCAATTTCTTTAGTGAATGCCTGGTTTTGGGTGTGTATAATGATAGTAAAGAAGTGGTATTGCTTGCAGCTGATAAGCCCATTAAAAACGGCAGCAAAATTGGGTGAGGATTTTTCAATCCTGCTATTATTGATAGTTTAGGAATCAGGTGGTGTTAGAATCATTCTCCAGCTTATGTTTAGCGTGTTTAGAAGTTTAGAAATTTAGGTGAAGCCATCAATAATAAACATTAATAAACTGATATTAATTGATTAAAAACATTCTCTACTGCTTTAAATCACCTGACATAAAAGTAAGCGGCAACAACTCCCCTGCTTTTTGCAGCATATACACTTCACCACTCATGCCACCCAAAATAACCCGGATGGACTGATGGGTTCTTTCCTCATATTCAGCAAGCGTTTGGCGGCAAATACCACATGGTGAAATGGGATGATTGCTCTCCCCGTTTTTATTGTGATAGCTGATTGCCAGTGTATCTATGCCAATACCCGGATACTGAGTTGCCGCAACTGAAAGCAATACCCGCTCGGCACAAATACCCACCGGATAGCTGGCATTTTCCTGGTTAGTACCCGATACTTTTTCACCATTGGTCATTTGTGCAACAGCACCCACAAAAAAGTTTGAATAAGGTGCATATGCTGCCTGGGTGGCTTTTCTGGCTTCCAGCAATAATGCTTTATCAGCATCATTTAATTCATCTGCCGACGTATATATTGCTACTTCTAAATTAATTTTTTTTACTTCCATGGTATGATTTTATAAATGAGCAGCTTCGCATAAAAACCTGTTTATTTTTATACGAAGAAATAAAAACCACAAAGGTTACTTTGTGGTTTTTTAATAATTATAACTGAAAGCTAACTCATTTAGTTCAACATCATCAGATAGCAATGAAAAAATAATAGATAAAATTTATCTGAGAGGAAATTTATTTTTTCCTAAAGTTAATGCATCCGCCAAAAACTTTAATCTTCATTTGCCAGCCTTGCGTCTTCCTTTAATTGATTATACATCCTCCCCGTCATATAAATTCTAAAAGCTAGCGTGCGGGTGTCGACAGCGGGCTTGCCCATTATTAAATATAATGACTCTTTTAAACGAGATGGAAAATATAGTTTTATTATTTTTCTCAATTTATTTTTTACTCCCCCAGCCTTTTTTACTCCTTCCGGTTTTTGTAATTTATCCACTACTTTTTCTAAAAATTCTTGCGGAAAAATCTCTTTCATATATCCTGCACTTAATTCTTCTTTCAATAAAGCAATGGCAGCGGGATTTGCAAATACATTGACATTAGGTTGGATGACATCGTCGGTAGCATACCTGATATCGGGCAAGAGTATTTTCATTGCTTTTATAAATCCGTTTTTATCAATACGCAATTGATCAGGCATTGTTAACAGCTGCATTATTATTCGCCGGGATAGCAAAGGATTTATCACTTCTACATAAGAAAGTTTAAGATCGTTAAGGGCAGACAAAATAACAGGGATTCTGAATGATAAATGCTGGCGATCTACCATCATCTGTATTGTTTCGTTTTTTTGTTGATGAAGATAATCTGGTAACTCCTGCTTTTCAAATCCATAGGCTTCGTAATTTTCCAGGTTACTATAATCTTCACAAAGAGTGAGTCCACACATAAACCTGGCTCTTGTAGCATTGGTTACTTTGCCCCAGCCACAGCTTATATCTCCACGGATTATTCCCTGCTTTTTACTGTCGAATAAACTTTTCCATAAATTAAAACCATCAGTATAGCCTTCAATATGATCCACTCTTCCTTCACAATTCAAAATAAATCGATTAAAAACAAGTTTAATATTTTCTTCTGTAATATCAGTTGAAAAATATTGATGTGGCATACCCAGTTTTTGGGCAACAAGGGGAGCTATATAAACATCACTGTTTTTATTGACAAGCGACTCCTTTAACCCCCAGGTAACGGCATCTATTTGTGCTAAATTTTTTCCGGATGCCTTTAGCAAACAGGCTATCGACCTGCTGTCAAAACCTCCAGATAAGGGCAAAACCCATTTAGTTGCGTCAAAATGAAAATCATTGAAAGAATTAATCAGTGTCTCTCTTAGCTTATCGAGGTTTTTTTGGGGAGTAATACGGGATGCTGAAAAATCTAACAATTTACTTTTCTTGCTTAGTTCCCAGCTTTTTCTATCGAGTAATAAAGATGCATTGGGTTCCAACATTAAAAGATTTTTACACCAGGAAAAAGCTGGCCCTAAGCAACCTGATGAAAGCATCCAGGGTAATACACTTTTGTTTAAATCGAATTTACCCAATACTGTAATAATGGCTCTTTGTGAAGTGCTGCAAATAAAAACAACATCATCTTTATAATACCAGATAGTTCTGGATGCAGTTGAATCTGTTAATGCCTCCACGTAATTATCATCGCTTCTGAAAATGGCAAAGGTTCCGTCAGGATATCCATCCATTGGCTTCCACCATTTTTTTTCTTCGGGGTAGGCTATTCCCATACAAATACTGCCATCATGCGCTGCAATAACATCAGAATAATTGGCAATACCGTAAATTATATTGTCTTTTTCTACCAATTTGCAAGGAGCTTCAGGAATATTATCGGGCACCAATCTTTGTATTGCAACAGCAACTTTCCTTTTTATCAGGGAACTATCTATAGAATTTCTAACACAAACGTAAACTGCTTTTGCCATTAGTTAAGATTTTGTAATCGCCGTTAAAATAGCTAATAATATGCCAGAAAGATAAAAGAAACATTATGCTGTTTTTAAATCCTTGCTTTTAATATTATGGTAAATTACCCCCTGCTGAAAGCGTCTATTCTATCTGTTAAACAATTTTTAATCAGTGATTACTTTTTTTAAAGGCGAGTTGCTGCCTTATGTTCTTGACCTCACAATATTAGTTGATAGGTAGTTGAAGTTTTTTGCCCCTCCCTACACCAGAGCGGAATAAACTCATGTGTTGCACTTATTTATTGTACTGACAAAAATATAAAAATATTTTTGCTCCTTTGTAATTCCAACCACCCTCCTGCTACATATATACTGTACAAAGCCGGGGCGCAACAAATGGATGAAACTGCCTCCGGGATTGCTGAAACAAAACAGCCGGATTATTGCCGCAGGAACTTTACATTTGTCAGGACCCGGTAAATTGTTGGCTTAATTACAAAACAGGGTTAAACTGTTACTGCATTAAAATTATAATAGTGAACGAAACAGAATTTTTAACCCAGGTACGGTTAAACCAGGGCATCATCTACAAACTGGTAGGTCTATACGCCAACGATGCCGAGGAAAAAAAAGACATCTACCAGGAGGTGCTGCTGAATGCCTGGAAAGGCTGGCCCGCCTTTAGGGAAGAGGCAAAATTCAGCACCTGGCTGTACCGGATTTGTTTAAATACCATCTTCACTTTAAAAAGAAAAAAACAGCACATAGATTATAAAGATTCACTTGAACCCTTATCACCGGCAGTTGAACATTCGGGTATTCAAAAAGAGGATTTGCAACGTTTACAGCAGGCCATCAGATTTTTATCGGAAACAGACCGTGCCATTATTTCGATGCACCTGGATGGTTTTGAGAACGGTGAAATTGCAGGCGTGTTAGGCATATCCAATAATAATGTAGCGGTAAAACTGCACCGCTGTAAAGTACAATTATCAAATTTATTAATGCAAAAGCTATGAGTTTAGAACAAGACTGGAAACAAATAAATGAAGGCAGCGATGATGACTTGTCATCGTTGCTGAGACCAGGGCAGCTTAATAAACTACACTCTTTAAGCCCTTTGCAAAAAATTAAACGCCATCTTTTTATCAATATGTGTTGGAGCATTGCTGTGGCGTTGCTTTATATTGTAATAATGGTGGAATTTCCCTTATGGCCGGTATTACTTACCATCGGTATTACGCAGGCTTTCACTATCTGGGCTATTTATACTGCCTGGCATCAATACAAAAATATTGCCCCATTTGCAGGCAATTCGCTATCGCTGCTGGCAGAAATGGAAAGGCACTACTACGGAATGAACAAATGGATAAAACTGCAAAAAAAAGTGGCTATCATCATTTATCCTATTTCTGCCACCGGGGGCTACATGATTGGCGGGATAGTGGGTTCTGGAAAAACTATTGAACAATTTTTTAGCAAACCCATTGTAATCATTGCATTGGCGCTTGTTATCCTGATATTGGTACCCTGCTGTGTATACCTTACCAAATGGATGTTCAACAAAAGTTTCGGTAAACACCTGGCCGCCCTTAAAAAAAATATTGAAGAACTGAAAGCAGAAAAATAATTTTTATCAACCTGTAATTATTTTTTAGCCCGCTGCTACTAATCAATAAAAATAATTTTATGCAACAGGAAGTAAAAACAAAACCAGCGTCAAAAAATATTAATAAACCTGCTTACGCACTTTTCCTTATTACCGGTATTATTTTCATGGTAATAAAGGACTTTCCGCAGGCAAGTATATTTTGGGGATTGGCGTTGATTTTCGATCCTTTTGATATTAAGCAGCCTTTTAATAAACGGCCTGCTTACCAGCAGTTATGGCTGATAGCACACCTGTCCATTTCACTTGCATTGTTTGTGCTGATGATTATAAACAAGTAAACCGATATTTTTATTTACTTGATTTTTGTATCCTGTGGTGAAAACCTGGTGTTAGCAGTACCAAGGGTATAAAGCATTACAAGGATAGTTGCGGCAACTACCCTTGTAATGCATTTTTTAATAACATTGTTAGCAATAAGTTGTATGGTTATTTTCAATCTATTTCCATACAAAACGCTATACAATGTGCTATTTTAATTTTATAATTTTCTGTTGTACCAAATTATAAGGTGTTACAACTCTAATGTAGTAGATGCCCTGCGTCAATTTACCTAATCCGGTCAATTCAATATTATTGTTGCCCTTTCTGCCTTCAATCATTTTTGTGGAGTAAATTCTGCCAGTAAAATCAAGCACCTGAATGCTAAGCACCACCGCTTTATTAAGTGTAACAATAAAATTAATTTTTTCAGTAAATGGATTCGGCGATGCATTATTAACAACGATATCTCCGGGTTGATTGCCATTAAAAACCACCACATTACTGTAAGTGAATTTACCGTCATTGTCAACCATCTTTAAGCGGTAATAATTGTATCTCTTAAGAGGATTTAAGTGCAGAAATTTATAGAAGCTTTTTGAGCTGGTAAAACCTGCGGCTTTTACTACTCCGATCTTATTAAAAGAAATACCATTACCGCTGTGCTCAATTTCAAAGCGGTTTACGCCTGATTCATTTTCGGTTATCCATTCCAGTGAAATCTTTTCCGATTCATTTCTTCCCGTAAATTGGCTAAGGTATAAAGGCAAGGCTACAGGGTTCACCACCACCGATAAAGTAGCAGAAACAGCAGAACAAACAGTTACTCCAGCTATTGAAGTGGCATTTACTTTTATCTTATAGGTACCGGAGTTATTGAATGCATCGGTAGTTAAAACAAGGTTGCCGTTAGATGTAGCCCATTTACCCATCCCATAGGACTGGCCAGTAGCAGAATCGGAAAGTGCGTAAAATGTTTCAGTTGCTGCATTGGTAATGGTAACGTTTGTACTCTGGTACTGATTCACATTACTGTTGCTGATGGAATATTCTGGTGCAGTTGGGCTTGGCGTACAAATAATTTCGAGTAAGGAAGAAGGGCAGGCAGTTTCCTGTTTACCGCTTTCCTGAATACCCACAGTTAATATGCCGTTTGGATATAAGGTGTTAACGGGTGTAGTGTTTACTGTTATTGGCCCCCATGCGGCGTTGTTAGTAACATAGCTTCCTATCAATTCACCATCTAAATAAAGATTAACGGTAGAAGCATTAATGGAGCCGGTAAGGGCGCCGGAGATACTAGCGGCACCAGAATTAATGGGGCCTGTTATTGTGCCACATCTTGCTGCTGAAGTTGCAATAGCTACAGTATAAGAAGCAGAACTGGTGCTAATACCACAGGCGCCATTTTGTGCATTGGCATAATAAGAAGTAGCTGCTACTGCGTTATACACAGCGGGAGTTGTACCGGCATTTCCTGTAGACCAGGTGCCGTTAGCCTGTACCGCAGTAGTTGCCACCAAAGTACCGGTGGAAGTATAAACCCTTATCGTGGTTCCGGCAGTTTCTGCAGAAGTTCCGGTAATGGATGCCCCTGCAGTAAGCTGGTTGTTATTATCTGCAGTAATTAATGGCACAGTAGAATAACAACTTACTGTGTACATACTGGTTCGATTTTGGCATTTGCTGGTACCTACAGTACCAGTGTTTAATTCTGTAGAAATATACAGTTGCTGCCCTACTAAAAGATTAAGGCCCGAAAAAGTAAATACGCCTGCGGTAGCTATTACTGATTGTACGTTTTTGCCATTGATGTATAAGTAGACTGTAGCATTAACATCGGTAGTTCCGCTGATGCTGGTGGTTGCTGTTGTAAAAATAGCATTGACGGGAGTTGTAATAACGGGTACTGCCAGCATACCTGCCAATGCTGCATTTCCGTTACCTGCTGCGCAAAAATAAGCGGGCAAAGAAGTACAACCTGTAACATTATTGGTATAATATACTTTGTACGAACCCGATGTTAGCGGCGCACCTGAGCTGCATCCGCCGGAAAATACCCAGCTGATATTAGGGCTGCTACCGGTTTGTGCACCAAATAATCCGGTGCTGTTGGATACACTATTATCCAATACATTTCTGGTAGTATTATCTACATGAACCGTCCAGCCGGTGCTTAAATTAGCAGCTCCCACACCTTTACTGCCACTGGTGCAGGTAAGTACAGGTGTAGCAGGGATATTAGCTAACGTACAGGTAGATGCTGTTATAGAATTACTTGTTAGGCAGATACTTTCTGCCGCTGACTGTGCTTTTGCGGTAATCAAATCGCCATTGATAAGATTGATGCTATTTAATGTCCAGGTTGCGCCCGAACTTACATTGGCAACAGTACCAATGGATAGTCCGTTTTTATACACGGTGATAGTTGCTGTGGCCGCCGATCCTGTAAGCGTTGATTTTGTCCAGGTGCCACTGATGTTTACTGTTCCTGCACTGAGTGGGCTGCTAATTGATGGTGCAGCGGTGCACATGGCTGTAGGGCAGGTAGCTGGATTTGTGAAAATACTACAAGCAGGCTGTGCCAGTATAAAATCTTCATAACTATTGCCTGGCCCGCCATAAATATCCGAAAGCGGTCCACCAATGGATGCCTTCGGAGCCATTACGGTAGTAGCTGTCATTCTGATAGTGGAAGCTGTTGTGAGGTTAAAAGGAGCTGCCTGCAGATCAGAGAAAGGAATATAAAAGTCGATAAAAAAATCAGGGTTCCCATTATCGTTGGTTAAGGCTATGGATACCTGAGACATATCCTGCCAGTTGGTATATTGCTTAACCAAAACAGGGGATGAAGTACCATCTACGTTGTAAATGGCAATACGAAAATTGGTTTCCAGTACAATCTCAATTTCAAATCCGGGATTACCATTTACGCCTGTAGTTTTGGGTAGGTAGTTTGGGTCTGCATTGGGCCCTGTAGCACCAAACTTTCCATCTGTATCCATCAGGATACTGTATCCTTTTGAACCTGGCATAACAGAACCAAGACGCATTCTAAACATGATTTGCTGTGCTGGTGAAAAGCGGTAGTAAACACCGTTGCCGGCATTATCAGGTACAAAATCAGAAAATCTATGATCAGGGCCTCTACGTAAATCGCCAAAAGGTTCTGAAGGATAAGCTTTTACAGCATGATATAATAATTCTGAATTGGCAGTGTCACCATTGGTAAAACCTGCAGTGGTAGCGGATGTGTATCCATCACTATTAGGGTCCAGTACTGCCCTGCCTGCTATGCTGGTGGCCTGTCGGTTTATAAAACCCGGTATTTGGGCAAAGGATTGATTTTGGATGAGCAATAAAAGCAATACAGATAACTGTACATAAAAATTATGCTTGGCGAAGGATTTCATTTTTTTGGATTTTGCTTTTAAACGTAAAATCCATTGTACTATTGCAGAGATGCAAATATTTTTGCACTTATATCGCTATTACGTGTAATAATAGAAAAACAACAACTAACCGCTGGCATATTAAATCAGCAGGTTGGCATTAAACTCAACAACAATAATTAGAGTAAATATCCTGTCTAAATTATCAAATATTTTACCTGCTCTTAATTGCTATTTCTAATAAACGCTTACAATGATCTCATTTTTTCTATTCCCAAATTGATAAGGTGCCTGCTGGCAATTTTTTGCCTTAATGTATGTGTTTAAAATTTATAACTGTAGCCTAAACGCAAAACCTGTGTTTCATAATAGTCATTACTTGTGTAGCTAAATTCCTGCCCTGTAATTTCTCTTTTAATTACCATTGTATTGAGTAAATCATTTGCGTTAAAAAAGAATTCTCCTTGTCCTTTTTGAATAGATTTTTTAATGCCCACATCTAATGAAAACCTTGATTTTATTTTTCCTTGTGGAATAATGTCGGGGGCTAAGTAAACAGCTGTTACTTGTGCATCAATATTTTTAGCAAAATGAAACGTATTATTCAGCTTGATATTTCCCGAATAGATTTGCTGTTGATCTGCTGAAAATGTGTGTGCTACCGGATATTTGTTTTGTACTGTAAAAGCATTAATCTGATTACGGTATACATTTAAGTTTACATTAAACGAATATCGTTTTGAAATTTCCTGTGCCAATACCATTTCTAACCCGGTATTAAAACTCTTATTTACATTTTGAAAAGTAGCATAAATCAGGTTGCTTCCCGGTACTGTGCTTGAAATTCTTGTAATTGTTCCGTCTGCAAACTTATGGTACAAGGCAGTGTATAAACTTCCTTTTGTAAAACTGGTTTTGTAACCCAGCTCAATACTATTGGTAAATTGAGGCTGTAAAGCAGGGTTGCCAACTTTGATAATTTCGGCATCGTCATACTTTGGAAAAATACGAATATCTACCTCGTTCGGTCTATCTACTCTCCTGGTATAAAAAATTGAAATCTTATTGTTGTCATTTATTTTATAGGCCAATCTTGCATTGGGAAATGGCTGCAGATAATCGTACCCATCACTTTTGTAGGTAGGATGATTGGGATTTACCTGGTAGTCGATTTTTACATATTCAATTCTCAAGCCTAATTCTGCTTCCCAACTGTTACTTTCAAAAATATAATTTCCGTACACTGCAGGTATCCATTCTTTGTAGGTTGCTTCGCCGCCTGCACTGCTGTCAATTACAGAATTGGAACCAGGCATAAATTGCATATTTGTTGGAATATCTCTTTTCCGGATTTTTATGCCAGTTTCAAATCTGCCGTATTTTAATGGTTTAATGTAATCTATTGTAAAATCAAACACTTGTTCATCAGAAAGCAATTTAAACGCATCGGTACCTTTTGTTACTGGTAAAAAGTTATCATAAAAATATTTTTCATCCTCTCTGTGAAAAGTATAGTTAAATCCAATATTCATTAAGCGACCAGCCTCCTTAAACTTATGCTGATAGCTGGCTGTTCCCATCCAGGTGGTTTTTAGTTCATCTTCTAAAAACTGCCAAAGCCTTTTTCGTTCACTCAAATCGGAATTAAAAAAAGGTTGATCGCCACGGTCTATAATTTTTTCACTTCCAAATAATCCTGAAATGGTAAAACTATTCTGACTGTTAATATTGTAATCTAGTCCTGTTTTTAAAGTGGTAAAATGGGTATTTCTATTTCGCTTTAATTGTTGGTTGATGATGTCCCCATTGTTGTACGTTCTTGTTACAAATTCATTTTTATTGAGTGTTTCAGTATATAAATAATCTCCCTGGAAAAATAAATTCACTTTATTTTTTCGATAATTTAATGATACGCCTGGGTTTACTTTTGGTGTAAAAGTATATTGTGGTCTAATGGTTGGCAAATTGCTATTTCTTACCCAAAGTGAACCTAGCCCACCCGTAAAACCCACTTTACCGTTGAAGCCTTCTTTTTTATTTTTTTTGTAAATGATATTAATTATTCCAGCGTTACCATTGGCATCAAATTTTGCGGAAGGATTATTGATAATTTCAATTTTTTCAATGGCCGATGCCGGAAGATTATCTAAACCGCTTTGGTTTCCAAAACCTGTTAATGCTGTTTGCTTTCCATCAATTAATACCACTACTTTGTTGTTGCCACGAAGCTGTACTTTTCCATCCTGTACAGTTACACCCGGCAGATTTTGCATTGCCTGCAATACAGAACCACCACTCTGGCTAATATTATCTTTAAGTGAAAAAGTTTTTTTGTCTAATTTTTCACTTATTTCCGCTTGTTTAGCTAAAACTACTACTTCATTTAATGAGTTGGATTTTTCCACTAACTCAATTGTTTTCACATCTAAAAATTGAGAAAGGTTTCCTACATACAATGTTTGATTTTTAGTATTAAAACCTAAATAAGAAATTTCTAAAAAGTAGTTGCCTGGTTTAATGTTTGTTAAACTAAAACGACCATCTTCAGCCGAGGCAGTACCACTCACAAAAGTGCTGTCTTTTTGTGTTTTCAGCATGATATTAGCAAATGGGATAACAGTATTGTTTGTCTTTTCTTTTACAGTTCCAGATATTGTAACACTTGTTTGAGCGTTAATTTTTTGAAGTGTTGTAATCAATATTAGCGTAAGGAATAATTTTATTTTGATCATTTAATTTGTCTGTAATTTATTTAAGAGGCAAATTTACTTTAAACAGTCGGTAAGATATTTACCATTGATGTAAGTTAATTGTCTTGTACGCTTTCATTCAAAGTCCGGGTATTGGTGCAATTGGGAAATTATATAATAGCCTGCACTGAAAAAATATTAACCCCGATAGATCGGGTGAAAAACTTTTGATAAGAATAATAACAAAAAATAAAAATGGGTTGCTATGCAACCCATTTTTATTTCTACAATTAAATGAATTAATAGCCGTCATTTTGTACCAGTTTTAAATTAACCCTCATTTCTCTATCGGGTATAGGATAAACCAATTTAGTATCATTCCATGGCAATACACCCACTGTACCTTGTAATCTCTTTACATCATGCAAAGTAAATCCTTCAAAGGCAAGTTCTAATTTCCTTTCTTTCAAAATATCAGGAAGTGTAACTGCACTTAAAGGCTCTAAATTGGCCCTGCTGCGTATTCTATTAATATCCGCCAATGGAGTTACTCCACCAACCGGAGCAGCAGGGAAAAGCCTGAAGTTTGCTTCTGCTCTAATCAAAAACATTTCTGCCAATCGTAATAAACGAACATTGCCGTAGACGTTTTCAAATTTTCCACAATAATCCGAACCGCCGTCTTTATAAAACAAAGCCCTTCTGGTATCACCTGTCTCATACAAATTCAAGTGGCTTGGGTTAATATCAATATCGCCCCTGTTTGAGGATGCATAATGTGTATTGAAACTATTAACACCCTGTGTTGCATTTACCTGAATTGCAAAGACATCTTCTGTAGTATTTGCTATAGCAGAAGGAATACCAATAAAAGGAAAAGCATCCGTATAGTTAGCTCTTAAACTATAACGGCCAGAAGTTATAACCCTATCGGCCGCTGCTGCAGCATTGGCATAGTCTCCTTTTTGTAAATAAACTCTTGCCAACATTGCCGCTGCTGCACCCTTTGTAGCATAAAAACCATTAGAGACAGGCAATTTACTTTCGGCGTTATTTAAATCTGTTAATAATTGTGTATACACTTCGGCAACTGTATTGCGTGCTTTTTGATCTTCATCTGTAATACCCCTGGTAGGAGTTAAAACAATAGGCACACCTAAATTGGTTGCAGGGCTTCCATCGCTCCAGGCTTTTGCAAACAAGCGAACCAGATCAAAATAAGCTGCTCCACGAATAAAACTGGCCTCTCCCTCAATTCTATCTTTTTGATTAGCGTTTACAATAGCAATTGCACTTAATACATTATTAGCATCATTGATAGCCCGGTAGCCAGATTGCCATGTTCTGGTAACAAATCCATTATCAACAGGTATTGACTTGTTTTTAATTTGGGTTAGGCCCTGGAATGTTCCCGACCATGCAATTTCATTAAAATCACCTAATAAGTCACTTGCCAGAAAGGGTAAACCACCGTAAAAGTCGGCACTACCCAAATCTGAATAAGTACCTACCAAAGCTACCTGTACATCAGCACTTGTATTTAATGCTGCAGATTCATCGATACTCTGTGTTGGTAGTGTATCAAGCTTTTTACATCCTGTATTTATCAGGATAGCCGTAAATAATATTATACTATATATTTTGTATCGCATTTTTAAAATTTTAAAGTAAGAAAATTAAAGCCCTATGTTTATACCAAAAACAATGGTCTTTACTTGTGGTGCAGAATAAAAATCTACCCCTTGGTTGATATTGGAGGCTTGATAATCGGCGTTTACTTCAGGATCCCATCCCTTATAATTTGTAATAGTGAATAGGTTTTGAGCCCTTACATAAAACCTTGCCCTATCAATGTGTAGCTTACTCAATACTTTTGGGGAAAGGTTGTAGCCGAGTGTTACTGCCTTTACTCTTAAGTAAGATCCATCAGAAATGTATCTGCTGGAGTTATCTGTACCATTTGCAAAAAATTGTCTTGCTTCGGGCACCATTGTAATATCACCAGGTTTTTTCCAGGCAGCTAGCTGATCTTTTGTTTGATTGTCAAATCCGTTACCTGCACTTGCAGACATATACTGTCCACCACCATTAAATATATCAATACCTTGTACGCCTTGTAACAATACATCTAAATCTATTCCTTTATAATTAAAGGTATTTCTTACACCATAGATAAAATCAGGATTTGGATTTCCTATAATAACGTTTTCGGCTTCGTTGTATTGATTGGTAGTTGTACGATCTCTTTTACCATCGGCTAACAATGTATTTTTATAGAACAATGCATCTCCATTTGCAGGATCTGCTCCGGCAAATTCACGGGCAAAAAATACACCAAGCGCTTGTCCTTCCTGGGCCACATTTAAGGTTCCTATTTGTTGCCCTTTTAAATCAATGATTTTATTTTTGTTGGCTCCAAAATTAATACTGGTTGACCAACGAAAATTTTTAGTAGAAATGTTTTCTGTATTGATGGTAAACTCAATACCACTATTTTTTAATTTACCAGTGTTACGCAACTGGGTTGTAAAGCCACTTGAACTTGGAACATTTACATCCAATAATAAATCTCTGGTATCTCTGTTGTAGTAATCTACCTCAATTGAAATGGTATTTTTCAAGAAACTTGCTTCAACACCAATATCATAGCTTGCTGTAGTTTCCCATTTCAAATCCGGATTGGCTATTTGTGTTGGTCTTGTACCGGCAGCTCCACCATACCCCCCATCACCTGAGAACAATCCTCTTGCAGCAAAGTTGCCAATTTCTGAGTTACCTGTTAAACCATAGCTACCTTTTACTTTTAGCAAACTGAGCCATTTAACATTTTGCAGAAAGTTTTCTTCAGATAAAATCCACCCTGCAGAAGCTGCCGGGAAAAAGCCATAGCGATTGTTGCTTCCAAAACGGGAAGATCCATCATACCGGCCACTTAAAGACAATAAATATTTTCCTTTCAACTTATAGTTTGCTCTTGCAAAATAAGATACCAATGCCCACTCTGATGCAGAGGAACTGGCACCTGTTTTGGACGCAGCACTTGCTATTTTTTTAAAGGCATCACTGGGAAATTGTTCGCCTGTTGCGCTGTTGGATATGATATTCCATTTTTGAAAACTTGTACCAGCCAATACATCTACGTTGTGTATGCCATTGAATTTTTGCGTGTATTGCAGGAAGTTATTGGTGTTAACATTTAAAATTTGGTCGGTTGAATTAAACCCAAACCCATTAGGTGACCCAGAATTTCTGGTAGTCAATTTACCCAGATATTGATCTTCATTTTGATTCATTTGATCCATTCCAAATTCACTCCTGAAAGTTAATGCCTTTGTAATATTTACATTGGCAAAAATGTTACCCAAATTTCTATTTACGGTTGTAACGTAACTTCCATTTTCCACATTTAAAATTGGATTATAATAAACGGGAAAGTTTGTATTAGGTCTGCCTGTTACATTATCCAATGCACCGCTTGTTAGGCCGGTACGAGGATCTATAAATGGCGTGATGGGATTTAACGCAACAATTTGCAAAGGAGTAGAAAAGGCATTGTCGTTAGAAACACGATTGTTGATAGAACGAACAAAATTCATATTCATACCTAACGATAACCAATCTTTTACTTTATGCTCAAGATTTAAACGACCACTGTATCTCTTTAGTGCGTTGTTTACAATGATTCCTTTTTGATCTAAAAACTGACCTCCCATATAAAAAATTGTCTTGTCATTTCCGCCGGAAAAATTAAGATCGTATTGAGAAATAGGCGCATCTTGAAATGCTTTATCCTGCCAGTTTACATCTACTTTATTGGTTAAATAATCATCGTTGCCTGCAGAATATCTTCTCAAACGACTTTCTGCAAATGACATATAATCGTCTATAGCTTCCTGTTCCGATCCATAACCACCAATATCTTCTCTAAAATCATATTTGCCGCCACCTACAGCAGCCTCTCTTGTCATGGTTACAAATTCCTGCGCACTTAAAAACTCTCTTTTACCTGTTGGCTTTTGAGTACCGCTGTAATAGCCGAATTCAATTTTAGACTTACCGTTTTTACCTTTTTTAGTAGTAATTAATACTACACCATTAGATGCTCTTGAACCGTAAATAGCCGCCGCTGACGCATCTTTTAATATTTCAATTGACTCAATATCGTTGGTATTAATATCGGCCAGGGAGTTGGTTTGTGCACCATTGCTGGAAAGATTGCTGTTTTGCAACGGAATACCATCTACTACATACAATGGTTCATTACCAGCTGTAACGGATGCAGAGCCACGAATACGAATATTAATCCCCTGTCCTAACTTACCATTTTGCTGACTTACAAATACACCTGCGGCCCTACCCTGTATGGCACTTTCAAAGCTTGTAACCGGCGTATTGTTTAATTCCTTTGCGCCAATTTTTGCAATGGACCCGGTAACATCTTTTTTGATTTTTGAACCAAATCCAGTTACGATAACCTCTGTAAGTTGATCTTCGCCCAAAGTAAGTGTAACAATTACATTGCCATTTCCAATTTTAGCATCTGTAGATTTGTAACCTACAAAACTAAATACCAAACTGCTTGTTTTAGCATTAACTTTTAATTTAAAAGTACCATCTGCGGCAGTTATTGTAGTGGCCTGATCATTTTTTCCCGTTACAGTTACGCCAAATAAAGGGGAACCATTTTTTGCATCAGTAACCTTTCCGGTTACCTCTTTTGTTTGTGCAAACAATGCATTTAAACACAGCATTGTAAGGACTAAAAAACATCCAATTTTTCTCATAAAATAATTTTGGTTAACAAATAAGTTGTTAAAAGTAAGCAATTACATTTTAATGCCCAAGCTTGTTCATTAACAGAGCCTATTTTTGAGCGATTTTATTGAATTATCGACATGTAATTATTTATTAGAATGCGATATTTTTCAAAAAAATATTGACTGATATTGTCTTATAAATAAATAAATAATTAAATAAATCCCGAAAATAACACGGCCACTATCTTTAATGCAACAGCACTTTTAAATTAGAGCGCAAGGTCGGTTTAAGAATGTGACCGCAATGTATTGTTGTAAACAGCTAATGTGCCTGCAATACTTTTTAAAGCAAGCAAAAGATACATAAAAATTACCTGCTTAAACTGAAGAGATTTTTGCAGTTTTAAATAAAACCCATTTAGCGAGCAATAGCCAGATGATGCCCAGGCAAAAGCCTGCAATAACATCACTGGCATAATGTAATTTAAGATAAACCCTGCTTAAGCCAACCATGCCCGTTAGTAAAACCAATACTGCAATTACCACCCATTTAAGCAAACTACTTTTTATACTTTTATAGGCTGTATAAGCCAGCATGCCAAAGAAAACAACGCTGCTGAAAGTATGGCCACTGGGAAAACTAAAACCATGTGCCTTAGCAATTAATGGCATCAACGGCCGCTGCCGGTGCAAAACCGTTTTTAAAAGTAAAAGAACCGCAGTGCTGGTAACGGATATAGCAGTAACTCTTATGGCATCATTTGTATTTTTCTTTATCAACAGAAAAAAAAGAATCAATAAAATATTGGCAGGTATTAAAAATGCCGGAGAACCAAAAAAGGTGATTGCTTCCATAATGCCGGTATTGGTTGCATTAATAAAAGGAAGAATGAGTGAAAAAACATGTTCATCAAAAGATTGATTCATATCTTCAAAAACCATGTCGGCAACAGCGAGTAAGCCACCCAGGCAGATTACAAAAACACCGGTAAGCAATACCAGCGAAAGCGTTAGCTTTTCTAATAAAGTTTTTATCCTTAAAAACAAATATGCTCCTTTCTGCATTTTGAAAAATTTATTTACTAAAAATAAATCAATATTAATGGTAACAAACTAATTTTTAGATGGAACTAGAACCTGGTGAGGGCCTCTTACTTCCGCCTGTTTTAACAACTTTTAAATAAATAATGTGCAGGGCTAAATAAGTTGCCTTAAATTATCTTTTTTTAACTTTATGCAGGATGGTGAAACGAAAGATGTTGGCCTCATTATAATCTCCTGAATATCTTTGCTGAAACCCATAAGTATAACCCAAATCAAAAGTAAAATTATTGGAAGCCTGATAACTGATTGCGGTATTAATACGGTTTTGCTCAAATGTGTTTTTTACAATGTTTTTACCGGCATTCAGCATAATCTCATCGCCGGCTTTAAAGCTCAATGATTGTGCATTGTTTGTTGATTGATAGAAACGGTATTCTACCTCAAACTTGTAGCGGAAACGAAAATTAAAATTGTATCCGTTTACCAATTTATCATTAACCACTTTTCTAAAATACCGTTCCTCTATCCGGTACCGGTGGTTGATTGTAAAACGATTTAACTTTTGGTTGTTATTAAATTCCTGGAAAGGCCTTAACTCCGGCACACCCAAAGTACTTGTAGAAGCCGGATCAAAAGTATTGGATAAGAAATAGGCAAACCCTATACCTGCATTCCAGTTTTCCCCAAGGGTATAATTAATTTTAGACCGTAGCGTAAACTGCAATTGGTTACCATTATCAAGAAAATGCCGCTCACTTATATCATTGCTGAGTAACCATTTTGGAGCTAGCTGCAAGGAATTTATATAGGAATACCAGGCATATGGCCTGGAAGTAATTTTTTTTTCTGTTGATTGTGCTGAACCCGAAAAGAAACCAATTGATAAAAAACCCGCAGTTAGAACGATTGCTGTAAATAAGTTTTGCCGCACTATTTTTTTTCAAATATAACAAACCGTGATTCATAATCAATTTTACAAAAAAAATCAGGTCTGTTACCTTATAAATATTGTTTTGTTACCAATGTTGCTATCCATTTAACTACTCCTGAAAATCTATACTTTTTACATATATTCCTTTACCAAATTAATAAGCCACAAAGCATACTTTGTGGCTTATTATAATAAAATAAAACTGTTTTACTAATCCCAATAATTTACTTAATAGAACGGAATAATCGCTTCCATCTTGGGCCTTTTTCCCAGCTAAACCAAATGAGCGAAGCTTTACCCACCACATGATCTTCTGGTACAAAACCCCAATAGCGGCTATCTAAAGAGTTGTGCCTGTTGTCGCCCATCAGCCAGAAATAGTTCATTTTAAAAGTATAAGTAGCTGCTTCTTTATCATTAATAAACGCCTTGCCGTTGGCAAAAGATATTTTGTTGCCTTCATAGGCGCCAATGCACCGTTGGTATCGAATATAATTATCTTCAGTCAGCTGAATTGTTTCACCTTTTTTGGGCACTTGCAATGGTCCAAAATTATCTATGCTCCAATGTACAGTTGTGTCGTAATAAGGATACAACTCCGGACTTACGGAGTTTATATAAGGAATAACTTTTACCACATTTTTTAAGGCAGTCAATTGCTTTCTTTCGCCTTCCGTCATATTAATAAAATAAACACCACTATTAAAAGGAGTAAATTCGTGCAGGTCCGGATCTGTATGGATGCCAATCTCTTTTAATACATCTTCATCAAGAAGCGAATTGGTGTGTACTTCATAATTCATTTCTGAATTTTCCGGTGCTGTCTGTGCCACATCATTGATATATAAAATGGCATTTTTAATCTCTAGTTTGTCACCTGCAACAGCCACACAACGTTTAATAAAATTCTCCTGCTTATCAACCGGTCGGGTAATTATAAGGTCACCGTAATCCTGCCATACTTTATCTCTGCCCACTTCTCTTACTTTTTGGTAATAGGTAACTTTAGAACCGAAATTTTCTTCATCATTTATCAAGGTATCATTGGCCGGGAAATTAAATACAACGGCATCGTTTCTTACAACAGGTGAGGCAAACCACCTTGTGTAAGGTATATGAATCCATTCTACATAAGCCTTGCTGTTTACGAAAGGCATTGTGTGGTGCACAAAAGGCATAGCAATGGGGGTATTGGGTATCCTTGGGCCGTAGGCAGATTTACTCACAAACAAAAAATCGTTTACCAGCAATGTTTTTTCCATAGAGGGTGTTGGTATGGTATACGCTTCAAAAACAAATGTACGGATGAGCGTAGCTGCCACAATTGCAAATGCAGCCGCATCTACCCACTCCCGGGTACCGGATTTTTTATAATTATTTACCACCATGCTGCCAGCATATCTTTCTTTATCACTAAAACCCAGGTAAGGAAAATAGATAAAAGGAAGAAAAACGGTTAAGGCATGGTGACCAATACCAAAGCGGCCAAAATGTTCTGTAAATTTTATTAATATCCAGATGCTTATAAACTGCCCTGCAATAGGAATTATTTGTAAAAAGAACCAATACTTTGGTAATTGCATTTTTTGAACCATGCACCAGGTATTGTAAAAGGGAATCAACGCTTTCCAGGCATCGATACCTGCTTTTTTAAACATTCCATACATACCAACATGCCAGCCGATGGTGGCAACAATAAAAATAATCCATCCAATACTCATAAGTAAAATTTTAATAGGGCCAAAAATACCATAATTAAACGTTTGGCAGGATTTTATGTTAAAAATGTTGTGAAAGGTTTAACTGAATGTAAAAAGGCTCAAAATTAAGGAAGGCAATACAATGACTGAGCATCCAATTTATACCGGAGCATACAGCATTTATACACATTATTGTACTAGAATTATCATCCATATAATTATAATTGTTATTTAACCAATATCGATAATAATCAATTTGATAGTTGCTAATTACCTGTAGCTGCTTCCGTCTTATTTAAAATTCAGCCGTACCACTTATCCACATAAGGGGATAAGTGATAAATACTGCAAGGGTTACCTTTTTTTGCATTATGTATTAATAGCTGAAAGTTTTAATCAAAACACAAAAAAATGGTACAAAAAACTTATTTTAAAACAAAAGATTATTGCAAAGTAAAATTCACTTTCGCAGTTGAAAATGCAGAAACAATTGAAATTCTTGGCTTAAATAGTGATTGGGAAACTTCTATCATTATGAGTAAGAAAAAAGACGGGACCTTTACATGTGATGTTTCTTTACCAAAAAATACTGAACACCAATTTAAATACCGTGTTAACGAAAATGAATGGGTTAACGAACCAGAAGCTGATAAAGAAGTTGCCAATGAATTTGGTGGCATCAATAGCGTGATCGTTATCTAATTAAAAACATTAAAACCTTTACAGTTTGTTTTATTAAGCAAGGCAGGCTGTAAAGGTTTTCTTTTACATACCCGCAGCAACCTATTTATTTATTAAGTTTTATTTGCCGATGGGTAATAGTTTAAAAACATACCCTGGGTTTTCTACTGCTACATAGATATACCCATCCGGTGAGGTTCTTATATCTCTAAGTCGGCCTATACCTGTAAGCATACTCTCCTCAGTTGTAATTATATTGCCCTCTGTATGGCACCGGCTAACCCAGTTAAATTTGAGTGAACCGGAAAGTACATCCCCATCCCACCCTTTGTAACGTTTGCCATCAACAAAAGCCAAACCGCTTGTTGCAATAGATGGCACCCAAAAATGTACGGGCTGTTCCATACCAGCCATGGCCGTTTTATCTGTAATGGGCGTTCCATTGTAATTAACTCCATAGGTTATAACTGGCCATCCATAATTTTTGCCCTTTTCTATAACATTTATTTCATCGCCGCCCATAGGACCATGTTCATTTTCCCAGATGACACCTGTATGAGGATTTAGCGCCAGCCCCTGTGGATTGCGGTTTCCATAACAATATATCGAAGACTTAGCATTGTTGTTGCCAGCAAATGGATTATCGGCAGGAATACTTCCATCAGCTTTTATACGATGAATTTTCCCCAGGTCGTTGGCAATACTTTGGGGGTTTTCCTTTTCATTGCCTCTTTCGCCAACAGAAAAATACAGATAGCCATCTTTACCAAATACCATTTTACCACCATAATGATGGTGGGTGGTACTATATGGTTTAGCTACAAATATATCCTGTTGATTTTGCAACTGGTTACCACTTAAAGTAGCCAACATTATTGCTGTGGTACTCTTATTGGATACTGCATTTTCGGGTTTACTGTAAGACAGGTATAGCTGGTGATTGTTCTTAAAATCCGGGTGCGGCAACACATCAAACAAACCTCCCTGACCTTTAGCAACAACCTGCGGCACGCCACTAATTTCCTGCAATGGCTTTCCTTTTATTACCCGGTATAATTTCCCATCCCTGTCAGTTACCAATAAGTCGTCGTCGGGCAAAAATGCAATACACCAGGGCATTTTTATTCCTGTTGTGATTGTGTCCGTTTTGATGGTTAATTGTTGTGTAACAAACAAACCGCTTTGTACAATTTTATTTTTGAGCGACTGGCTTTGCGCATTGTTGATGCCTGTAAGCAGGTAGCTTGATAAGTTATGGATTTCTCTGTCACTAAACGTAGGTTCAAAACCAGGCATACCGTCATTGGGATAACCATACTTAATAGCTTTAAAAATGGCTGATTTGGTTTTGCCAATTTTCCAGGCATGATTAACATAGGTAACCATTTCTTGTCCATGGCAACCTGCACAATAGGTGCTGTACTGCATGGCTACTTTGGCAGTATCATCATTGAAATATTTTTTATCACTGATACCACCATAGGTAATGAAAACTCCGGGAACAATGTGCCAATTATTGTTAAACAGGTAACCTACGAATAATACAGGTAAAATGATAGCAGTCGATACCAATAACCTTGTGTTTGTCTTCATACGCTGGCTTTTAGTTAATTCAATATTATTTAAAATTAATTAATTTGTTTAACACCTCGTTTCTTTTGTTCAGGTTTTAAAGAACCAACCAATAAGCTTTAAAAATACCTTCAAACATGATCCTGTTTTTTTAGACCGAGTTAATAAATCAAATTTTACTGTTCCTTCTAAAAAGGATATTTAAAATGCCGGGGAACAGCCTGCTGCCTTTTTTAGCAAACATCAACCGACAACTAATTGTGGTCCGCCGTTCAATCAATCAGCTTCATGAGCTAAAAAGCTATATCTATGTTTACCCTAAATTAAACTATAACACTATTTACAATAATTTACAATGAAGAAAAGAATTGATTGTTTTATTGTTACTATATCATTTTCCACGGAAATAAATGTAGTAAATAACTTGACGTAACTATTGCATTTTAATCAATAAAACACTAAAATTACATTCACTTTTAAAGATTTCTAGCTACTGCTAGTTTTTAAGAACTAATGTGGCAGCCGTTACTTTAATCTTCAGCCTATTCAACTGAACCGATTTTTTTCCCAAAATCTACCAGCAATTCCTTTGAAAGAACCCTTGTTTTAATTTGTTGAATTAAACATACGTTATAACTATAAAATAAAAAAAATGAAAAAGCTAGCTTTACTATTAGTCACAGTTGCATTCATCTTTACTACAGTTGATGCTAAAATACGCAGGGTTGGGTTTTTTGGCAGTCCTGTTTCAGGCACAGACTATAATACTTTTGCTGCAGCCTATACAGCAGCGATAGCAGGCGATACGATTTTGATGTTTCCTAGCACTGCGGTAAGCGGCACTATTACCAAAAAGCTCATCCTAATTGGCCCTGGTAACTGGCTCGATCCTAACAGCACACCAAAGGGAAATGCTAACCTGCAGGCATTTCCAGGTATTGCCACTATTTCTTCACTTACCTTTGATGTTGGCAGTGACGGATCGGTATTAAGTGGATTTTATGGAGGCAATATTTATGTAAAAGATGATAATATTACCATTTTAAGAAACCGTGAAATTGATGTTTACATTACTTCAATAACCCCTGCCGGCACAATTACCAATCTACAGGTAATTCAGAATTACAGGGTAAGTATCCGACAATTCTACAGTAATGGCTCAAGCAGCACCAACATGAACATCAGCAATAATTTAATTTACAGTTTTAGTACCCCACCAGGTAATACCTACAACGGTAATATTTCTAATAATGTAATGGCTGCTGACAATACTCAAACCGCCAATAACTTAAATGGTGGCAGCGGTACTATTTCAAATTTTAATGATATTGAACTAGGGGGCGGCGCATACTTGCTTCAGAACAATATTTTTTTATGTTATAACAATGCGGTTGCAGCAAGCAATTACAATTATTTTACTTTCAGCAATGGAGGTAACAGTGTTTTCAATTACAATATGGCCTTACAAACAGGTACTGCTGCTAACTGGGGCACTGGTGTTGGCAATTCAACCACGGCAATTACCAATGCAGCTAATATTTTTGAAGCCTTCCCGCTAATTGGCACAACCAGTGCAGATGCAAGATACCGGTTAAAAGCAGGCAGCCCGGCACTTACAGCAGGTGCTGGCGGCACAGCAATCGGCATGTTTGCTGGTGTTACGCCCTACAAACTATCAACCATACCAACTATTCCCACTATTTATGCACTTTCATCACCGCAAGGCAATAACCCACCTGGCAACACCATTCAAATAAATGTAAGTACCCGAGGTAATAATTAATCAGTTCCGATAAAAAATACCTGCTTTGCTTTTATAATTTACTTGCATTAGAAGTACTTTAAAATAATCAAAATGAAATTCTACCAATATAAAAAGGTGGCCTTGTTGCAGTGGTTGTTGGTTGCAGTTTCCAGTTTGCAATACTTTTTGGTTGCTGCACAATCAGTGCCTGCAATAAACAGAATTGAATATTACCTGGATGCTGATCCTGGCTACGGCAATGCTACTAATGTAAGTTTTGCCGGAACTACCAATGCTACAGGCACTATCAACATTGATCTTACACCAGTTAATGCGGGGGTGCATATAGTAGGTATACGCAGCAGAGATGCAAAGGGCGCCTGGAGCATTGATAATAAATGGATTTTTTTAAAGCCCTATCCAAATACCGGTGCCGTAGTTCAACCAAATATCAATAGAGTGGAATGGTATTTAGATAGTGATCCGGGATTTGGAAATGCTACGCCTATCAGCATTGTAACAGGCCAGAATCTTCCTAATCTGGCCATCAATATCAGTCTTACACCACTCAACCAGGGCGTACATATTGTTGGTGTAAGAAGCCGCGATGCCAATGGCGCCTGGAGCCTGGATAACAAATGGATTTTCCTTAAACCTTATACCAATACAGGCGCCCTACCTCAACCAACTATCAACCGGGTAGAATGGTTTTTGGATACAGATCCTGGGTATGGAAATGCTACGCCTATCAGCATTTCGCCGGGCCAGAATCTTGCTAATCTTGCCATAAATATTAGTCTTACACCACTTAACCAGGGCGTACATATTGTTGGTATAAGAAGCCTGGATGCAAATGGGAGTTGGAGTATGGATAACAAATGGATTTTCCTTAAGCCTTACACCAATGCAGGTGCCATACCTCAACCCAATATCAACCGGGTAGAATGGTTTTTAGACACCGACCCCGGGTATGGAAACGGCACTCCTATCAGCATTGTACCAGGCCAGAATCTTGCGGGACTTGGTATAAATATCGATTTAATTCCATTGTACCAGGGCGTACATATTGTTGGTGTAAGAAGCCGGGATGCCAATGGTGCATGGAGCCTTGATAACAAATGGATTTTCTTAAAACCATATACCAACGCCGGGGCAATACCTCAACCCAAAATTATAAGAATAGAATATTTTATTGATACAGATCCCGGGTATGGAAATGGTACTGCGGTTACCATCACATCTGCAACAAATATCAGCAGCCTTATTATTGATGCAGACATTTCAGTTGTGCCAAATGGTGCACATAAATTGGGTATAAGAAGCCTGGATGAAAAGGGCGCCTGGAGTATTGATAACAAAGTTGATTTTACCGGTGGCACATTGGTGAGCAATACCTATCAATGGATTGGCAATGTAAGTACTGCATGGAATAACCCTGCCAACTGGTCATCCGGCATTGTTCCTACTGCATTGAATGATGTGTTGATACCAGCTAACAGACCTTTTAATCCTGTAATAGCAAATACTGTTACAGCAAATTGCAAGAGCATACAAATTAACCCTGGCGCAATAATTACTGTTGCTACCGGTGGTAATTTAAAGGTGAATAAATAGATTGAAATAATATTATTAATCGATTAGCAATTAGTAGGAACCATAATTTTTTTAGCAGTTTAGTTTAGTGGGTTTAGATGTTTTGTTTCTGTTAGAGTTTGCAAACTATTTATAGGATAATGGAAAAGCTGCATCAAATTATCGGAAGATAATAATTTGATGCAGCTTTTTTTGTTGTTCAATTTATCAGGCAATTGAAAAAAGAAACTCTTTCAGTAAATCAGCATCGGCTGCTATTTTTACACTTTTCTTTTGCAGCAACAATTGTTGTTGTATGGCTTCAGGTATAGGAACTTTTTTACCAATGATGGGCTCTACCACATCAAAGAATTTAACAGGATGAGCTGTTTCCAACACAATGCCTTTTTGCGCCGGGTGTTCCTTTAAATAACGTTGCAAGGCAAGGTATCCTACAGCGCCATGCGGATCAAGCAGGTAGTTATTTTCCTGATATACTTCTTTAAGTGTATTGCTGGTTTCTGCATCAGAAATACTGCAACTGCTTACCTCATTTTTTAAGTTGGTAAACTGATGATCGAATATTTCCAGTATGCGGATGAAGTTACTGGGGTTACCTACATCCATTGCATTGGAAATGGTGGCTACTGCTTTTTTAGGTTCATACTTTTCCGTTTGCATAAACGCAGGCACTACATCATTGGCATTGCAGGCTGCAATAAAATGTTGTACCGGCAAGCCGGATGCATGTGCTAATATTCCGGCGCAAATATTGCCGAAGTTTCCACTGGGCACAGCTATCACCGGTGGATTGTTTTTATCTGCCCATTGTTTATAGGCAAAGAAATAATAAAACTGTTGGGGAAGCCACCTGGCTACGTTGATTGAGTTGGCAGAGGTTAAAAACAATTGTTCATTTAATGCTGTATCTGTAAAGGCCTGTTTTACCATTTGCTGGCAATCATCAAATGTGCCGGTAACTTCAAGGGCATGGATATTTTTACCCAATGTAGTTAACTGTTTTTCCTGCACAGAACTTACTTTGCCGGAGGGATATAATATCACTACATCTACACCATCCACATCATAAAAACCATTGGCGACAGCACCACCGGTATCGCCGGAGGTAGCTACTAATACAGTTACTTTTTTTGATTGATTTTTTACAAAATAACCAAGACACCTGCTCATAAACCTGGCACCAATATCCTTAAAAGCAAGTGTTGGTCCACGATACAATTCAAGGGAAGAAATAGTGTCCGTAATCTTTACCAGCGGTATATCAAAATTGACTGTTTCTTGTACAATTCTTTTCAACTCATCAGTTGGGATACAATCGCCCACGTAGGGTGCTATTACCTGGTAAGCAATTTCTTCGTTGGATAAGCTGTTGATATTGTTGATTAAATCAACTGGCAAAGCAGGTATGTGTTCGGGGAAATACAGGCCTTTATCGGGCGCCTGTCCCTGAATGGTTGCTTCTTTAAAATTCACCTTTGGTGACTGGTGGTTGGTGCTGTAATATTTCATTTGTTTTTGTTCACAGGGCTTCGCCCTGTGTTATGGTATGTCGGTCTTTCAGACCTGGTAGTTATTAATCTAAGTAGTATGTTTTTACTACAACAGGGCTACGCCCTGTGTTATGGTATGTCGGTCTTTCAGACCTGGTAGTTGTTTAATTAAGTAGCATTATCTTATCACAGGACTTCGCCCTGTGTTATGGTTTGTCGGTCTTTCAGACCTTTTAGTTGTTTTACAAACAACAGGGCTTCGCCCTGTATTATGGTATACGGTCTTTTAGACCTGGTATTTTTTAATTTAACCAATAATTTTTTTTCAATTCCATTGGCGAAGGAAAGAAAAAAAAGCTTTTACGGTATGGTAATATTTCAAGCCAATTTTTCAATTAGCATTTAATCCTTTAGCAATTTTACTCCCTCCATATTGATGGTGGTTACGTAGGTATGATAAGCCAGGCCTATTCGCTCGTAAATTTCCTTCATCACATTTTCAACCTGTATGGCAGTAGCTTCATCTTTACTCAACATAAATAAAGAAGGGCCGGAGCCGGAGATGCCGCCACCCATTGCGCCTGCTTCTTTGCATCTTTTTTTTACTTCATCAAAACCGGGAATTAAAATACTTCTTACCGGTTCTATTATTACATCTTCCAGTGAACGACCAACTAAATCAAGGTCATTTTTCATAAAGCCTGCTACCAGTCCGGCAATATTACCCCATTGCTTGATGGCATCTTTCAGCAATACTTCTTTCCGCAAAATCTGCCGGGCATCTTTGGTGCGTACTTCTATCTGCGGGTGTACAACTGTTACATACAATGCAGGTGCCGGAATTACCACAATATCCAAAGGATGAATGCTACGGATTAAAGTGATGCCTCCATAAATACAAGGCGCTATATTATCTGCATGTTTTACACCCGATGCTACCTTTTCTCCAAACATAGCAAAGCGAACCAAATCTGGTTTTGAAAAAATATTGCCTAGCAAATGATTGGCTGCAACCACCGCACCGGCAGCACTTGCAGCGCTGGAACCAATGCCACTGCCGGGTTTTATCTTTTTGTGGATGGTTACTTCAAAACCAATATTGCCTTGTAGTTCGTTTATCATTTCTATCAAGGGGGCGCCGGCTGTGTTTTGTGCAGGATCAAGCGGCAAAGGATAACCATCCGCACTGTGGATAATAATTTTCTTTTCATCCAGCAGTTGTACCTCCATTATGTCGTTGGGTTCATTCAGGCAAAGGCCCAAAATATCAAAGCCGCAAACAAGGTTGGCAACTGTGCCGGGCGCTGATACTTTTACATAAGTATTGCGCCCCCCGTTTCCTGAAGGGGTGACTTTTTCACTTTGTCCTTTAGCCAAAGCACCAGTACTAACAGCTGCATTTATTATTGATGACATGATAAAAGTTATTTGGTTGTTTTTTCTTTTTGCAAAATAAAAAATGAGTTTTAAATTCTTGCAGCCCTTATAACATCTGCAAATACACCGGAGGCCGTAACATCTGCACCGGCACCGGCACCTTTTATTACCAATGGCTGCTGCACATACCTGTCTGTATTAAACATTACAATATTATCCTTGCCATACAGGTGGTAAAAATCATGCTGTGGAGGAATATGCTGCAGACCAACGGTTGCTTGCTGAACTCCATTTAAGGAGGGCGTGTAAGATGCAACAAACTTTAATTTACATCCCGCAGCAGTTGCCGCATCAAACAGTTTTTTAAAATGTACTTCATGTTCTTCCATTGATTTATAAAAATCTTCTACCGAACCAATCATACATGCTTCGGGCATAAAGGAGTTGTTGGTAATTTCTTCCATTTCTATTACCTCCCCTGCTTCTCTGGCCAAAATCATTATTTTACGCATTACATCTTTGCCGCTTAAATCAAGGCGTGGATCTGGTTCGGTATAACCCTCATCCTGTGCCTGCTTTACAACTGATGCAAAAGATTTTTTACCATCATAATTATTAAAAACAAAATTGAGCGTACCACTTAAAACTGCCTCCATTTTTTTGATGCTGTCACCACTGCTTACCAAATCATTTAATGTGCCGATGATGGGCAAACTTGCGCCCACATTGGTTTCAAATAAAAAGGGCGCATTGTACTGCCGGGATAATTTCTTTAAACTGGTATAATATTCATAGCTGGATGAGCAGGCTATTTTATTACAGGCAACTACCGCAATACTTTTATGCAGCAACTCATTGTAAATTGCTGCCACTGTTTCGTTTGCTGTAACATCTGCAAAAACGGCATTGCGCAAATTCTTTGTTTTAATGGCATCTATAAACCCCAGCATATCCATCGGTTCACCAGAAATTAAATGTTGCTTCCAGTTATTTAAATCTATACCACCATCATTAAAATACATGTTTTTACTATTGGCTATGCCAACCACATTAATTCTTAAATGGAGTTTTTCCAGTAAATATTTTTGTTGCTGCTGAATTTGCGCCAGCAGTTTACCGCCTACATTTCCTACGCCGGCAACAAATAAATTAACCTCTTTATAAACCGTTTCAAAAAACTCTTCGTGCAATACATTGATTGCTTTTTTTACATCATGGGTTGATATTACCGCTGATATATTTCTTTCGGATGAGCCTTGTGCAATGGCTCTTACATTTACACCATTGCGGCCCAGGTTGCCAAACATTTTACCACTAATTCCCGGATGGCTTTTCATGTTATCACCCACCAGGGCTACAATGGCCAAATCTTTTTCTACAATAATCGGATCTACTTTTTTAGTTTCAATTTCATAAGCAAATGCTTCATCAATGGCACGTTGCGCCGCATCTGCATTGGTTAAATCAATTCCTACACAAATAGAATGTTCCGAGGAACTCTGTGTAATTAATATGACATTGATTTTTTTAGAAGCCAGGGCTTCAAACAATCTTTTAGAAAAACCGGGTATACCTACCATTCCACTACCTTCAAGACTAAGCAGTGCAATGCTATTAATACTGGATATGCCTCTTGTACTATTGTCGTTTGCAGTAGCTTCCTCTTCTCGTATTACCGTGCCGTTATCCTGCGGCGCAAAAGTATTTTTTATCCATGTGGGGATACCCTTGCTGCGTACAGGTTGTATAGTAGGTGGGTAAATTACTTTGGCCCCAAAATGAGATAACTCCATCGCTTCCTGGTAAGATATTTCGGGGATAATTCTTACGTTGGGAACCAGCCTTGGATCTGCCGTCATCATACCAGAAACATCTGTCCAAATTTCTAATACAGCGGCATTTAATGCAGCGGCATAAATTGCAGCAGTGTAATCGGAGCCACCCCTGCCCAATGTTGTGTTGGTGCCTTTGGCGTTTGCAGCAATAAATCCTGGCGTCATAAATAACCTGGCATCTGTGTCATTAAAATAAGCATTTACTTTTTCGTCGGTAGCAGCAAAATCAACTGTAGCAGCACCAAAATTGGAGTTAGTAACTATTAATTCCCTTGAATCTTTCCACACACAATCCCCTGTATCTGCCAATAGTCTTGCAGCAATTATTTTAGAGGATAATATTTCACCATAGCTTACAATTCTGTCTTTTGTTCTTTCGGATAATTCTCCCAATAAAAAAATACCGTTGCAAATATCCTCTATTTCGTTGCACAGGGTTTTAACCAAACTTAGCAGGCTGCTCTGTTGGGTAAGGGGCAGTAATTCTTTTACTGCAGAAAGATGCCGTTGTTCTGCTTCCTGCAACTTTTCTTTATAAGATTCATCTGCCGCTGCTGCCAGGTTACTACACTGCAACAATAAATCTGTAATACCGCCCAGGGCAGATACCACTACAATCGTTTTATCGTTTTTACTTTTTTCTTTTACAATCTCAATTACCTTATTAATGTTTTCCGCATTTTTTACTGAACTTCCCCCAAACTTTAAAACCTGCATGATATTATTTTTTATTAATGTTGATATAGATACTTTACAATTGAATCTAAATGAATAGAAAGCTATTTGCCCAAAGGTAATATGAAAGTTTTAACCCCTAACGGGTTGTAAAAGTAGCAGTAGTGGCAGCAGTGCCATTTGATGTTGAGGCCGGCGACGAGCATGTTATGGAAAAAGATAATTTCACTTGAATCGCATTTGTTAAATGTGAAATTAGTAAAACATTCGTAAACCCTATTAATTAATTTAAAAATTTTAAGTATTTTCATGCGATTTTAACGACGCTGCCAGTATTAATTCATTTTATTAAATTTTATTCAATCATGGATCATCAGTCTTCCCGTGGCTTGCAGCAGTTTAAAAACCTGGTAGGCATTAAATTTCAGTTATATAATAGCTTGTTTACTTCGCTACCTTTTCATAGGATAGAAAAAACTGGCATCCTTTTATCGTTGCTGCTAAACAACTGCGAGGAAGGTTATAAAAAAAAGCAAAGTCCCACCCAGATAATTGAAGAGTTTTTTACAAAGCATACTACTTATCACCAGCCACAGGAAAGGCTTGATTTGTTATTCCGTTTTATTCAATATATAGAAAGGCAGGTGGTTTTATTTGATGCGTTGGAAGATGCTTCCTTCAGAGAAGTAAATGATACGGGCGGCGTAGGAACCTTAAAGCACCTGGAGAGTGAAGTATTACAAAACAACAAACAGGAGGAATTAAGAGAAAAACTTAAAGGCTTTGCTATCCGGATAGTATTAACTGCACATCCTACACAATTTTACCCGGGAACCGTGCTGGGTATTATTAATGATTTATCCAAAGCATTATCCGATAACAATGCGGTACAAATAAATATGTACCTGCAACAACTGGGAAAAACACCTTTCTTTAAAAAACAAAAACCTACACCTTACGATGAGGCCATGAACCTGATCTGGTACCTGGAAAATATATTTTATCCTGCCGCAGGCAGAATAATTTCATTTTTAAAAAGCCAGTTTCCGGATGCAGTTGATGATAACAACCCAATTGTAAATATGGGATTTTGGCCTGGCGGAGACAGAGATGGCAACCCTTTTGTAAAAGCTGATACAACGTTAAAAGTTGCAGATGCGTTAAGGGGAGGCATTATCAAATCTTATTATCTTGAAATACGCAGGATACAGCGCAGGCTTACTTTTGAAGGGGTTGATACTATTTTACATAACCTCGAAATTGACCTGTACAACAATATTTTTATACCCGGAAAAAGAACCAACATAACCAAAGAGGGTATCCTTGATTCTCTGAATCAGATAAGGGAGATAATTATTTACAAGCACAATAATTTATTTCTGCACCTGGTAGATAACCTGATTAATAAAGTAAACGTTTTTGGACTTCACTTTGCATCGCTTGATGTAAGACAGGAAAGCACTGTACACAGCAAAGCATTAAATTTAATTGCAACTACCACCAATGCAATTCCATCTGATTATTCAGATCTGTCAGCAGATGAAAAAATTAACCTGCTTACTTCAATAACGGCCACAATTGAAAATATTGCGACAGACGACGCGGTAGTGGCTGATACTATTGCCTCTATGAAGGCAATAAAAAGTATCCAGGATTTTAATGGGGAAGCAGGTTGCAACCGCTATATCATTAGCCAGTGTAACAGTGCACTGAATGTATTGGAAGTGTATGGCTTGCTATTGCTGAGCGGATGGGAAAAAGAAAATCTTACAGTAGATATTGTACCATTATTTGAAACAGTAGATGATCTTCAAAACGCAGCTGAAGTAATGCAATCGCTGTATACAAATGCAGTCTATGCTGCCCATCTTGTAAATAGAAAACAGCGGCAAACCATTATGCTTGGGTTTAGCGATGGCACTAAAGATGGTGGCTACCTGATGGCTAACTGGGGTATTTATAAAGCCAAAGAAGAATTAACAGCTATATCCAAACAATACGGTGTTGAAGTAATATTTTTTGATGGGCGTGGCGGACCCCCATCAAGAGGAGGCGGTAAAACACATAAGTTTTATGCTTCTATGGGTCAAAATATTTCCAATAAAGAAATACAATTAACTGTGCAGGGACAAACAGTTAGTTCCAACTTTGGAACTGTTGATGCTGCACAATTTAATATAGAGCAACTGCTGCATGCAGGTATATCAAACGACCTGTTTAACAACCGGGAAATTACACTGGAAAAAGAGGAGGAAGAACTGTTACAACTATTGGCCAACGTAAGTTTTACCAAATATACTTCGTTAAAAAATCATCCCTATTTTACGGATTATTTAGCACAGGTTAGTCCATTAAAATTTTACAGTGAAACCAATATTGGCAGCCGCCCGGCAAAGCGTGGCGGTGGAACTAAAATTTCCTTAAAAGAACTTAGGGCTATACCTTATGTAGGTGCATGGGCACAACTTAAACAAAATGTAACTGGCTATTTTGGCGTAGGCACCGCTTTGAAAGAATTGGATAAACAAGGGAAATTTCCCCAGGTAAAAGCATTGTATCAGCATTCACTTTTTTTTAAAACTTTGTTGGATAACAGTGAAATGACCTTAAAGAAATGTTTTTTTCCACTAACCGCATTTTTATCGACAGATGAAAAATATGGTGAGATATGGAACAGCATTTTTGATGAGTACAACCTTACTAAAGAATATATTTTAAAGCTTTCGGACAAAACAGAATTAATGGGTGATTATCCGGTTGACCAACAATCTATAACCATGAGAGAAAGAATTGTAATGCCGTTGCTTACTATACAACAATATGCTATTATAAATATCAGGGAGATGGAAGATAACCTGGTGAATTCGCCCTTGAAAGAAACCTTTGAAAGGCTGGTAATGCGTTCTTCATTTGGAATCATAAATGCTGGAAGAAATTCTGCATAATTTTTTAGTGGCTGCCAAAATATTCGCAACTGCAAATGCCTTAAGCCGGCTAAAAGTAAATGACGAGAAAAAGTGAAATGATATAAAACGAACTGCGGCGCTGAAATCATCAGCACCGCAGTATGAAACTATCAACCAACTATCTTTTTTATTTAGGAAGTAACACATGATCAATTACATGTATTACACCATTGCTTTGATTAACATCTTTAATAGTTACATAGGCCATTCCTCCTTTTTCGTCCTGAATGGTTATTTTTTTTCCTTCCATACTAACGATAAGATTACCACCTGCAACAGTTTTAACAGTTGCGTTTCCGTTTCCTGCTTTTATTAGTTTTGCAATATCTGTTGCATTGAATTTACCTGCCAATACATGGTAAGTTAACACACCCGTTAATGCGGCTTTATTTTCTGGTTTAAGCAAGGTTGCAACTGTACCGTCTGGCAACAAACTAAAAGCTGCATTGGTTGGGGCGAATACGGTAAACAGGCCAGCACTTTGTAATGTTTCTACAAGACCCGCAGCTTTTACGGCAGCTATCAATGTGGTGTGGTCTTTACTGTTAACTGCATTACTAACAATGTCTTTAGAAGGATACATAGCAGCACCACCAACTTCAACTGTTTTTTCTTTTGTCATTGTTTGTGCAAATGACTGATTGCTGATAAAAAGAACTGCAGCAGCCATCATTAGAATACTTACTTTTTTCATGTTTGGTTTTTTTTATTTAAGAATGTTTATTTGCAACTATGTACGCAACTGGTTAAAGATTGGATTTATAAATTCAGGGATTTTGATGATAAATTTTCCGGTAATCGGCCAATAAGATATTTGCTTAACCAAAGATGTTATATAAAACTAAATGGATAAACAGAAATCGTTTTTGAAAAAAATTATAGGATTAGGTGTTTTGTTCGCAAACGAAGGCTGGTTATGGCCTTGAATAAAAAGTGCCAGAAATTTCCCACATCAGCCGTTAAGAAATCATCCGCCGCGGCGGATTGAGCCGGCACAATCTGTAAATTATTGAATTCTTCCGGCGAGTTCCTTGATTTTAGGCTGATGTGGGAAATTTCACCTGTCCCGAAAGTCGGGAGCCTTTTTATTCACAGCCCCGTCCGACTGGCGTCAGCCGGGCGGGCTTGATCTTTTTTGTTACTTTTTTGCATCAACCTGTCCCGAAAAAATTGGGAGGCAAAAAAGTAAATAGAGTCTAACTAAATACCGACAATGCTTTGCGAAATAAAAGCCTAATCCTAAAAAATTATTTCAATTAGTCGCATAAAAAAGCCAACATTTAAGTTGGCTTTAAAATATTTTACAGAATATATTATCTACATCTTACCCATTACATAAACAGGACCCAACGGTGCTTCACCCGGTATATCTTTTTTATCTTCCAGGGAAACTGCAAAGGCTTCTGCCCTGCCAAATGTTTTCATTTTTTGTATCCTGTATTTACTACCCTTTTGAGTTGTTATTATCATCCCTCCACTTACGGGCTTACCATCTACAAAGCCCCATAATTGGTACTGCTTATTTGTTGGTGCTTCCGGCAAATTACTGGCATCAATATAAACTTCACCAGTAGTATTCTTCATCCAGAAAATTTTTGCTGCTGCATCTGGTGAAGCTTTAAGGCCTGTTAGGGAAACTGGTAAACTATATTTACTTTGTACCACCTGCATATCGGCTGCCAAATTATTGTTCTTTTCCTGCAGCCCGGCAAGTGTTTGCTGCGTATTGGAAAGCTGCCTTACTACATCCTTATTCTTATTGTATAAAGAAACATTCACTGCAACACTACCAATAAGTAAAAGCACTGCTGCGGCTGCCAATTTTTTCCAGGAAGATGAAATGGCAATTATTTTAACAGGTTCCTGCTCATTCCTTTTGATGGGCACTATTTTAGTTGATTCTAACTGATTAATCGTCGCAAAAATCTTTTCTTTTACGGATGGGTCCGGCTGTATGGCGTTAGCCAGTGAATAAGCCTCTATGCTGGCCTCTATCTGTGCCAGCTCATCTGCAACTTCAGGGTATTGTGTGGCCCATTGATGCACCTGCTTAGCTTCTTGCTCAGATGCCAGGCCAGTTGCGTACAACTCTAATAAACCAGATGATATAATTTCGTTCGTGTTCAATTTATGTCTATTATAATTTTTTTCTTAATTCTGTTATTGCAGTCCGCATTCTTGTTTTAACAGTACCCAGCGGAATTCCCAGGTGTTTGGAAATTTCATCCTGCGTATAGCCAAAAAAATAGGCCATATCTATTATGGATCGCTGGTCTTCTTTTAAATCACTTACTTGCTTTCTTAAACCCATTGCATCAAATTTATCTATACCAGCTTTTGTATCTTCCACACTACTTACGGAATTTTCATCTCCTGAGATTTTTTGCTGTTTTTTAAAGGATTTGCTACGCAGCGTGTCGATGGTGAGATTTCTTGTGATATTGAGCATCCAGGTAAAAAGACGGCCCTTTGATTTATCATAATTTTCAAAGTTATTCCAGATTTTAACAAAAGCTTCCTGCAGAACATCCTCAGCAAGTTCTTTGTTTTCTACCATTTTTAAAATGACTGTATTGAGTGCTCCTGCATAGTTATCATACAAATACGAAAATGCCTGTTGATCTTTTTGCAACACCAGGCTTACCAGTTCTTCTTCGCTATATTTTAAGGTATCTCTCAAAACAATAATTTTCTTTTGTGACGAAAATAAAGATTTTTTATAATAAATCAACCACTATATTCATTAAATAAATTAATTACTTAACTACTTTAAAAACTGCATCAAACCCAGATAAATGGAACTGCTGATTTTACAATAACACGATTTTTATTTTATTTTTACAATAAAAAAAGTTTTTGTATTTAAAATAAATCTTGAAATCACCACTAATTAGAAATAAATGAGTTCAATGTTTTGTTTCATAGAAATATATTAAACGGGGAGAATTTGATGTACACCCACTTATATCGCTTTCAATAAACCAATACCTAAAAACCTTAGTTTATTATTCATCCTTTAATAATTGTTTAAATCATACAGTTTAAAATAAAATGGACCAAATCAATATCAGGCTAATAAAAGAAACAGATAATCCGGCGCTTGCAATCATTATCAGGGGAGCTTTAAAAGAATTTGGTGCCAACAGACCAGGCACTGTTTATTATGATGACAGTACCGATCATTTATTTGAATTATTTCAGCAGGAAAAAGCTGTGTACCATGTTGCAGAAATGAATGGAGAAGTGGTTGGTGGTGCTGGTATTTTCCCTACAGAAGGATTGGACGCAGACACCAGCGAACTGGTAAAAATGTATCTTTCACCATGTGTAAGAGGCATGGGTGCAGGAAAGATGTTAATGAACCATTGTTTTGCAGCTGCAAAAGAAAATGGGTTTTCAAAACTTTATCTTGAAACAATGCCGGAACTTATTGTGGCCATACCGATGTATGAGAAATTTGGTTTCACTTATTTAAAAGGACCATTGGGAAATAGCGGTCACACCGGCTGTACTATATGGATGTTGAAGGAGTTGTAAAAGGTATCAAGAAAAAAAGATTGACAAGTGGTTTACAACCCCGACAGCGGCTGCAATACCGATGGCTATCGTTACTGTCGGCGGTTGCTGTTGCAAAGGGTATTCAATTTACGCAACTGCTAACAGCAGGGTTGGCGGATACCTATTTTAATTTACTCAAATAGCTTTTTAATTATTGCCCCTTTATTAACCAACCACTTCCACCTCATAAACCGGGCTAAACAAATACATTTTACCTGTAGCTACTTCAACACATTTTATGCGCTTACGTAACTGCTCCATTTTTTTAAATACACGCCGGTCTTTTAAGATGAACTTGCTGCCAATTGGCAAAGTTTCTATTAAAGCAGTACCTGCCGGTTTCTCATCATACCTGTGCAACACCCGCAGCAATGGGGTATCCGCACAACTGCTGGCAGCGGGGTTTTGCAAGGTATTCAGCAATGTTTTGTAAATATCGTTCGGGAATATTTTTTGCAATAAAAACTGTGCTAAAATTTTACTGTATTCGTTTTTCCACTCTGTCCCATGCGCCATCACTTTATGCCCAAATCTCTCGTAGGTAAAAAGATGCGCTAGTTCATGCAAGAGAGTAATAAGAAAAGCATATTTATTCAGATTTCCATTTACACTAATTCGATGATTTTTTCCGGGAATGGAGTTGCGGTAATCACCCAAAACAGATTTTCGTTCCCGTGTAATGGTAAGGTGCACTTTGTAGTGCAGCAGGTAATGATTAACCGCTTCAAAACTCCCTTCAGGTAAATAGTCTTTCAGTTGGTGCAGCGGTGCTTCCTGCTTAGGCATTGGTTTGTTTATTCAATTTAGTAGCTACCAATACTTCTGCAGCAAGGTAAATGAGGTATAAAAACATGGCAGCAAGAATGGTTCTTTTATTAAAATTTTCTTTAAATGCAAAGGCGTACACAAAAACAGCAACAATACAAATCGCCATCTTTATCATCATCCCCCCCATCACACTTCTAACAAATACATTGGGATTACTGTTTTTTAAAGCCTTTTGTTGCATAAAAAAGGCGATCAGCGTAATTGCAAAAAACAATAAATTGGCAATAATCAAAACCGAATTATTAAGTCCCCACTTTGTTAAAAATTTTTCTGCAAATACAAAAAAAGAATTGAAAAGTATAAATATTAATACAACAGGCGCCAAAACGCTTCTTAATTTTTTCATTAATATTTTTTGTAAATAACTATTTGTTAACCACATTGCCTAGTTCAACACTTAGCTCAACAACATTGGCACCCATGTGGCAACTGCCGTTAAAAGTAGCAGTCGGTTCCACTTCTAATTTTCCTGCGTAAATTTCTCCTTCAATATTACTTTTACCACGCAATTGCAAAAGCTCTTTTATTTTTAGCAAACCAGTTACTTTTCCCAAAATATCGGCCTGCAGGCCGTTAATGTCGCCCTCAACCGAGCCATCTTGCCCAATTAAAATTTTGGCTTTGGAATGAAGGTTACCAATCAAATTTCCATCAATCCTGATATCGCCGTTACTTTCAATATCACCACTAATGGTAGTGCCGGCACCAATTATGGTGGTGCTTCCAATAGGAGTGTCAGTTGGTTTAGATTTGAAGTTAAACATACGTTGAATTTTTAATGTTAGGTTTTCTATTTGATTTGGAAGATTAAAATATATTACAAGAAAAGAAATTTTATCGACTAATCACACAAAATTGTTCATTATTAGTATGATTGTATTATATCGGCTACTGTTACAAGCATCATTTGCAATCCAAACAATTATAAGAAAAACAGCAGAAAAGTATCATCTCCTTTACTATTCAGCTGAGTTTTCCAGTTTCGGTAATTCCAGCTTATTGGTATCTTTTTTAACAATATTACCTTCCAGCACTTTCTTTAAATCATCTAAATACCGTTGTTTATATATAAGTGCATTTTCTATTGAGTCTGTTTTAATTTTTAAATTCCTGAAATCCCGTACCTGTTTTGCATTGCCATAGCCAACACCGGGCAGGTAATATTTTATAGGGGTAAAAACAATTAATGCAACTGTAAATACGGTAAGAATAACAAAAATACTGCTCAGCATAATGTACACACTCAACCTGCTAAGGCGGAACTTAACCACCTCTTCATAAGTATCCTCGTTCATTACTACAAGACGATAACGATTTCTTAAACGTTTTAGTGTACTGTTGGCATCTAACTTTGACATGTGTTGTATTGGATGTTAAAATTAAGAAACGCATGTCATTATAAGTGCTAATTGATAAAAATATCCGATATTTAGCGGCATTATTCTAATTCATTACTCATGTTCAAGACGATTTTTTTATCGGTCATTTTACTATCCGTTTTATCCTGTTGTTTTACCACCGCAGTTGCCCAGCCACCTACATGGACCATCGATTTGCTGGAAAAAGAAAAAAAGCCTGAAAAGTTTACCGAAAGAAAACTAGGTTCCGAAAAAATGGCTGAAAAAAAATTCACCTGGATACGCCGTGTATTTCAAAATAATTTTACCCGGTACAATTACTATTTTAATGCCAATAATAAAATAAATACAGTTTTAGAAAGAGCCAAGCTTGATCAAAAAGATGATTATACCAAATTGATAGGCTACTACCCTTTTACCCTGGAAAAAACAGCATCACAAAAAACAGAATTAGACTCTGTAATTTATAAAGCTACAGCAGGTATATTATTACATGATTTAAGAAACGACTGGATAGACAACATGTACCTGCTGATGGGCAAAGCTTATTTTCTTAGAAAAGATTTTGACTCAGCGGCAGCAACTTTTCAATTTATCCAATACAATCTTTTTCCCCGTAAAAAAGATGAAGATGGCAACAGGGTTATAGGCACATCCGAAGATGCCAGTAACAGTAAAATAAGTATTGCGAATAAAGAGAAGCGAAATGTTTTACAAAAAGTAACCGCCTTGCCACCCAGCCGAAACGATGCGTTGGTATGGCTTGCCAGAACATTGATTGAGCAAAATGAAATGGGTGAAGCCGCAGGTTTACTGCATACTTTACAGGAGGATCCCAACCTTCCCAAACGCCTTGCGGATGATTTGAATGAAATGAATGGTTATTTGTTTTACAAACAAAATATTTATGACAGCGCTGCTGTTTACCTGGAGAAAGCATTAACCAATATCGAATTTAAAGAAGACAAGGCAAGGGCTGAATTTTTATTGGCGCAATTGTATGAACAGAACGAACAATTCGGTAAAGCAACAGGTTTTTATGAAAAAGCTTCCTTGCATACAACCAATCCTCTGATGAATATTTATGCACAGCTTAACAACGCAAAAATGAGTAAGGGTAATAATCTGGAGGATTTGTTTACCGGCATCGAAAACCTGATGCGACTTACCAAAAAAGATAATTTTGAAAACTACCGGGATCTGCTTTACTATTCTGCCGGCGAACTTGCCATTCTAAAACCAGATACAAATCAGGCAATCATTTTTTTAAATAAAAGCATTCAATACAATGAAGAAAACATAATAATCAAAAACAAGGCGTTTCTGCAATTAGCAGAAATTGCTTATAGTCGAAAGGAATATGAAGATGCATTTAGGTTTTATGACAGTCTTCAATCTGGTGATACTACTTTAAATGAAACGCTTAAGGACATACAGGCCAGAAGAAATTCTTTGAGCAAAATTGTTGAGAAGCTAAAAATTATTAACAGGGAAGATAGCTTACAAAAAATTGCAGCCTTACCTAAGCTGGAAAGAGAAGCATTTGTAAAAAAATTATCCAAACGATTAAGAAAAGAAAAAGGGTTAAAGGAAACAGACAACTCAACAGATGGAAGCGACCAGATGATTGCGTTTGCCAAAGATAATAATGCTCCTGTTGACCTATTTGCAAACAGTAGCAAGAACTCAACCGATTGGTACTTTTACAATGCATCAGCTAAAGCTAAGGGATATACTGATTTTAAACGAAAATGGGGTGCAAGGACAAATGCAGATAACTGGCGTAGAAAAGCAGCCGCCAATGAACTGTCTGCCCCAAAACCACAGGATGATGCACCTCAGTTGGGTAATATGAATCCCGACGACCTTGATGCACCTGTTGCAGCTGACATCAATAAAAATAGTAAAACAAAAACAGGTAAAAAAACAGGGCAGCCCGATGAAGCAAATGATGCCGCACAAGCAGAAGATATCAGTTATGAAGGCCTGATGAGCGGTCTGCCATTAACAGAAGAAAAATTGATTGTCAGTAAAAATCTTGTTGCAGTAAATTTATTTGAATTGGGTAAAGTATTTCAGGAAGATGTGGAAGATTATAAAGAAGCCATCAAAACATATGATCAATCGCTGGAGCGTTTTCCGGATTCAATGTATAACGGTGAATTATACCTTGGATTTTATTTTTGCTACACAAAATTAGGCGACAAATTCAAGTCTGTTTATTATAAGAATTTACTGGCTGCAAAATTCCCTGATAGTAAATCCAATACAAAAGCAACCAACACGGTTTCAGGCAATCCAAATGAAAAGAATCCGGAAGTAACAAAACGTTACCAGGATATTTATACACTTTTTATTGAAGGCAGATTTGAAGAAGCGGTTGCAGAAAAGAAAAAAGCAGATAGCTTACATGGCAACAATTACTGGAGTCCGCAACTGCTTTATATTGAAGCCGTTTACCAGGTTAAACAAAAAAACGACAGTGTTGCAACCGATGTATTAAGTAATATCATCAGCCTATACCCTTCATCTCCGCTTAAAGATAAAGCTGAGCGGATGATTGATGTTTTAGCAAGACGAAGCGAAATAGAAAAATACCTGACAGATTTACAGGTAACCCGAATGAATGAGGACGATGTGATACAACCGGAGAGGGTGGTAATGATACGAGACGATGCCAATTTAATAAAATCTACCAATACCTACGATAGCTTGCAGGCGCTTGCTAAAAAAACAGATACTACTAAAAATGTACAAAGAGATGTAACAATTGCTAACCCTGCAGATACTGTTGCAAAAATTATAGCACCGGTAATTAGCGGGCCCTATGTTTTTAATACAGCTGTACCGCATTCGGTGTTGATGTTGTTGGATAAAGTTGATGGAACGTATGTAAATGAATGTAAAAACGCCCTCAGCAGATATGCAGGCGAATACTTTAGAAGTGCAATGCTTACGGTAACCAAGGATGCAATAGATAAGGACTTTTCGTACATTAGTTTTGAATCGTTTGCAACAGCCGAGGAAGCGATGCAATTTTTATATAAAGTAAAAAAAGCAGCACCAGATGAAGTATCCTGGCTACCTGCCAATAAATATTCATTTTTACTTATTGACGGTGAAAATTTACAGCGCCTGAAAACAACTAAAGATATCACCGGTTACAAAGCATTACTGAATAAACAATATCCGGGACAGTTTAAATAAAACAGCGGAACTAAAGATACATTTACACATCAACCATTCAACACGGCACAAACTATGAAGAAGTCAGTAAGTATATTATGGAAAGTTTTTTTTGGGGGATTGACAGTTGTTTTCTTGATTTTTACCAGTGCCAATTTTGGCTTATTTGGTAAAATGCCCTCTTTGAAAGAACTGGAAAACCCGGAGGCAGATCTTGCCAGTGAAGTATATACAGCAGATGGCAAACTGATGGGAAAATATTATGCAGAAAACAGAAGTGAAATAAAATACCAAGAGATATCTGCCAATATTATCAATGCACTGATTGCCACTGAAGATGCAAGGTTTAAAGACCATTCGGGCATCGATGGTAAAGCAGTTGCAAGAGCTATTATTTCAGGTGGATCGCAAGGTGGAGGAAGCACCATTACGCAGCAATTGGCAAAAATGATGTTGGGCCAGGGCAAAGGAAATATAGTTACCAGGGGATTTCAAAAAATAAAAGAATGGATTGTAGCTGTAAAATTAGAGCGCAATTTTACCAAAGAAGAAATCATTACCCTTTACCTTAACAGGGCTCCGTGGGGAAATAATTATGGCATTCGCAATGCTTCCAGAACTTATTATCAAAAAGAACCTGCTAACTTAAGCATCGAAGAAGGCGCCGTATTGGTTGGTATGTTGAAAGGATTTATTTACGACCCGGTTCGTCATCCGAAAGCCTCTATTGACAGGCGCAATACAGTGATTGACCAAATGAAAAATGCAGATTATATTACCCCCGAACAAGCCACTAAACTAAAAGCAAAACCACTCATTACCAATTATAAAAGGCCCGATGAATCTCTGGGTATTGCCCCTTACTTTAGAGCTGTTTTGGCAGATAAATTAAAAGACTGGTGCAAGAATCATAAAAATATAAAGACTGGTGAGAATTTTGATTTGTACAGGGATGGTTTAAAAATTTACACCACGATAGATTCAAAAATGCAGCAATATGCGGAGGAGTCTGTAGTTCAACACATGCCTGTTATTCAGCGAAAATTAAACGCCCTGTTAAAAAACAATGGCGATAGAATGTGGAAAGAAAGGGAAAACATTATTGTAAATGCCATGAAAATGAGCGAACGCTGGAGGGCATTAAAAGAAGAAGATGTAAAAGAAGAAGAAATTCGTGCCTCCTTTTTGAAGCCTGTAAAAATGAAAGTATTTGCCTGGAATGCCAAACGGGAACTGGATACTACCATGACCCCAAGAGACTCCATAAAATACCACAAGCAATTATTACAAACCTCTTTTGTAGCTGCCGACCCTAAAACAGGAGAAGTAAAATGCTGGATTGGTGGTATAGATTTCAGGTGGTTTAAATACGATCACGTAACTGCCTTAAGACAGGTGGGCTCCACCATCAAACCACTTATTTACACACTCGGTGTGCAGGATGCAGGTTATACTCCTTCCACCATTATTGAAGGGGGAGCGGTTAAATACGGAAACGAAATGAAGACTTTTAATGGCGGTGGTGGCACATTGGCCAATTGCCTGGCATTCTCAAAAAATACAGCTGCTGTAAGGCTTATCAATCTGGTTGGTGTAAACCGTGTTATTGAATTTGCAAAAAGCGTGGGTATAAAAGCAAAGCTTCCGCCATATACTTCCCTTGCATTAGGGGCTGCAGAAATTCCGATGCTGCAAATGTTGCAGGCTTATACCATGTTTCCCAACAAAGGATTTAATACAGAGCTGGCTTTTATTACAAGGATAGAAGACAAAAATGGTAATTTATTGGAGGAATTTATAACAGAGAAAAAGCAGGTAATAAACGAGCAGGATGCTTATACCATGGTTAAATTAATGGAAGGCGTGGTGGAGATTGGTACAGGCAGATCCCTTAATGGATATGATATACCAGCACAAAAAGCCGGCAAAACGGGTACTACAGATGATAATACCGATGGATGGTTTATTGGCTATACACCGGAGTTGCTGGCTGGCACCTGGGTTGGTTGCGATGACCCATTTATAAGAATTTACTCCGGCACATCTGGCGGTAATGAAATGGCGTTACCCAAGTGGGGCTATTTTATGAAAAAAGTTTATGCTGATAAAACCCTTCCTTATGGTACCATTTTAAAATTTGAAGAACCTGCAAACCTGGCCAATAATCCTATTTATGCCGATGAGAATTTTGCAAACATTGCCAGCAAAGGCGACAGCTCTCAATATGAAGACCAGGGGAATGGAAATGCAGGCGACTTTATTGACGCTCCACTTACAGAAAATGCCAATACAGGTATACCAATTGAAAGTGAATTACCAAAGCCAGCAAAAGATACCGCCAGCAAAAAGAAGAATGGCAGCCCTGCTACCATTATACCATTAAAAACAACTGATAAAAAAGATATTAAACCAACTGCTGCACCAGTCTTAAAACCGGTTGACAAAAACCAAAAGCCGGTAAAAAATGATAAGCCGAAAGCGGCAAATGATTACTAGAGCGATGTGAATGGTGAATGGTGAATGATGAATGGTCAATATTTCAACACTCACTACCTGATAAGTATAGGTTGACAAATCGATACGTCGTTTTATCCTTAATATGATACTCGGTCTAGCTATACTTTAGTAAAGTAATTACAAAGATTGCATACATATAGTTTATTAAACCTGCTTGCCAGGTAACCAATATAGAGCCGGCCATCTTAACATGCGCCATTTATTTTGTGAGGTAACACTGGTGTAACAGTTATACTTATTCTTTTAAAACTTCATTTACTTTGTTATAAAATGGTATTCTTTCCGGTAAGATTTCCTCTTTAAAAAGATTAAATAACTTTCGGGAATGATACAATTTCAAATTGTCTTTTTTTCAAAATAAAAATTCATTCAATGAAAACATTCATCACAGCATTGATATTTATAGGCATGTACAGTTGTTGCAAAAGCCAATCATTGGAGCTTACTGATTTTAATAAAGAAAGAATAAAACTAACAAAGCAAAGCATGTTGGTACTTGGAAGCTGGTCGGCTGCCAATTTGATATATAGTGGTGTATCAGCCGGCTCGGCGCAGGGCAGCGATAAATACTTTCATCAAATGAATATGATTTGGGGCGGTATCAATATTACATTGGCAGCTATTGGTTACCTGGGGGCTAAAAACCAGGATGGACTTGGTTTTGCAAAAAGTCTTCAAAAGCAATCAAGCCTCGAAAAAACTTTTCTTTTTAATGCAGGGCTTGATATAGCCTATATCGCCGGCGGATTTTACCTGAAAGAAAAAGCTTATAATGACTTAAAAAATAAAGACAGGTTCAAAGGTTTTGGTAACAGCATTATACTGCAGGGATCTGCGTTGTTTTTATTTGATGGCATCATATATTTACTACACCAGCAGCACGGGAAAAAATTGAATAAACTGTCTGAAAAATTTCAACTAACCACTACAGCAAATGGAATTGGTTGCGTAGTTAAAATTTAGGAAGATGTTCTATTTAGTTTGTAAACAACCATTTTTGTAATTCATTTTTACTCATTTTTGTGTAAACTTATTTAAGGACAGGATACATTTTCGGGATCTATTCTTTCGATATTGGTCAAAAAAAAACCAACATCAGCCTCTGCTGATTAGGTTGCTTATTTTAATGGCTTACCAGTAAGGGCGAAAGATTTTCTTTAGCGGTCTTTTACTAACAGGATGTAGATAAATTTAGCTTACTTACACATTTTCGGGATGTATTCTAATTAATGCAGTAGTTGGCGGCGACACCGGCCAAAATTTCGAAATTGGATAATTATCAAATACGGTTTTCTACATCGTTTTTTATTCTACAGGTTTTAAATTTAAATTATATGCGTTGCGCCGTTTCAATGCTGTTGATTATAGTAAAATTCAATGTTCATGCTCAGCCTTTGCAAAATTCGGGTTCCCGACCATTCGCACCAGATTCGGGCTTCTCTCATACGTATGTTGGCATCTTGTTTGGATATCAGGTTTTTGATAATTCTAAATTGAATCAATGGTTTTCATTACAAGGGATGGGAGATGTAAACAGGCAGCAAATTGGGTCGTTTGTATTTGGGGGATTTTTAGGAGATGCTGGCATGTTTGAATTTAAATTATCAGGACTTGTAAAGAATAGTTCGGTAAGCCAATTCCAAATAGCAGCAGGTTTAATGGTGCCGGTATGGCATCATCTGCGGTCTGGTTTATTTGCAGGATTTAATTTCTCCCACACCTGGAACAAAGTTTATGGAATACGTAACAGAATACCTCCCCGGTTAAGGGCAGATACCGTTGGCCGAAACCTATCTTCACAGCTCCTCAATCTTACACAAAATGGTATTGGCCTCGGTCCGGAAATTCGCTACGTTTACCACATTGGTCCTGAAAATAAGGCAGGATTAAGCCTTATGGCAGGTGTGGGGTTATCTTTTCATGCACTTACCAAATGGAAATTTACCGAAGGCTTTGATGAGGTTCAAGAGCTTATTTCTAAACCTGACATACCTTCTATCAAACGTTTATCGGGATATTGCACAATAGGACTTGCAATAAGAATAAAATAATAACTGATCTATTTGATGTACAGTGCTAAAGTTATTTTGCAAATCTTCACCTTCTATTAAAATACAACATAGAAAACCAATTCGCCTTTTTTAAATCCAGTAAATTATTTCCTCTACAATTACAACATTTAAAAATTAATTGCAAGGTGAGTATTGCTGCTTTTTTGAAAATAATTATCAGGGTTTGAGGTACCAAGCCAGCGTGTTAAAAAAAAAATTATAAAAAGTCCGAAGCTTTTTATAAAGGATCCTGAGAAATAATTAAATTTACTATCATGAAAATTATCTTCATCTACATATTATTAATGTTGCATATTAATAATGTCATGCCACAAAGAGTTTTTCTAAAAAATATTAAAAACAAGTTATACGATTTTGGGTTTGGATATCAGGCTTTATTAATTCAGGGAAATGCTTCGCCAATGGGAAAAATCGATGGTGTAAGTGCATCGATGGGAGCAAGATTTATTAATAATAAGCTAATGGTAGGTATAGAAAGCGGCGTATTTAATCAACCTACCAATTCAGTTATTAAACAATGGCCGATGGGTAATCAGATGGCTACTGCAAGTGTTAATAATGGCACTCAGGTATTTAATCTTGGTACACTATTCCGTTATTACCTGCGCAATGACGGGATCGTCAATTACTATATTACTGGCGGTGGAGGCAAGTTATTCTCCAAAAGTGATCTATGGGTAACTGATGCCAATTTTGAGGACAACTGCGAAGTTATTGATAGAAGAGAGTTACTGCGTAGTAACAATCTGTATGGAAGTATTGGTGCAGGCTTTTCTATTTCAACATTTTATTTTATGACGGATGAGGATAATGATCTGGCTTCTGGCAAGCTGGATTTTTCATGCAGGTATTTTTTTAGTGGCTCCATGAACCTTCTGAATGTTCAGAGCAGCCAACAAAGCTATAATCATGATCATTATCCTTTAAATATGCAATTTAAAGACCTTACCACCAATACCATCCATTCACATGAAGTGGGAAAAGTTATTTCAGGTCCGGTAAATGGATTCCAGTTCAATATTTCTATTGTATTTTCAGGTGTTTTGAGCAGGCTTAAGCTTAAAGAGAACCAACTTCCGTAATTCGTATCAGCAGAATCCGCACATCATGCAGATGACAGCAGAACAAATAAGCTTGTTATACAAGATGCGATGGCTGATAGAAATGCTGTTCAAACAACTAACACAAAACTTGCCTTTAAAATATTTTCTGGGACACAACGAAAATGCAATCACAATCCAGATATGGTGTACACAGATAGTAAACTTGCTTTCTACAATCATCCAAAAAAACATCAAAAAGAAAATTTTATTCAGCAACTAAGTCAGTTTTGCAAGGCAGCACGTGTTTCCCACTACCGTATTTCCATGGCATCGTACCTCCCAACATGTCATTTACCGGCGTATCTAAAACTACCTGCGAATAAATTCAGCACGCTATTTAAGACTCATTTCTATTGAATGGTAAGTGCACCAGGTACCACCAGATTTTTACCCGTTAAAACAGTTAATGTGGCACCGGCAGCTATACGTTGCGAAATATTTAACTGGCAAATTCCGCCAACTGTATGGTTAATTACAATAGCACTGCCAGCAGGTAAAATTGCCGGCGGTATGCTGTTGCCAGCCCAGTTGGCTGCAACATTCCAATTGCCATTACCTGTAAATGTATAAGTGGTCGGCAAAGGCAAAGGCGTAGGGGTTATGGCGCAGTTAACAGCATTTGTGTTGATGCTTAAGCCCCATCCGGTAAGTTCACCTCCATCACCATCAAAAGGATCTGAAACTGTTAATGTCCAGGTGCCGGTACTATTTTGGCCAATGAATGCAGCAAGGGGAGACTGTGGAATAATAGTAACTCCACCAATCGGCGGGCACGGAAAGACAGCACTAGCCGCCTGGTCATCCAGGTTAAGGTTGAAGTTGGCATCCTGCCCGCAAATGCCATCAAATAAAACTACACTTGTACCTGCCGGGCTTTTTAGTGTGAATGTAAGATCCTGAATGTAAGTATGCGTACCAACTAAACCTGTTACATTTACATCCGTAATAACTACTCCAAAACCAGCAGGTATAACCAGGTTAGAAGTAATAACAGATGCACCAACAGCATTAATTAACTTTGGCACATCTCTGCTTATCCTGCAACTATTAATGCCTGTTTTAAACCGGTTAGGAGATACAGAGGCAGCACCTGTACCACACAAATTTGTAGATTTTACTCTCCAATAATAAATACTATCTTCCCCTAAAGAACTAAGAAGCGAATAGGGAGGATTTATGTTACTGATCGTTTGATAAATAATGGCAAAATTACTGGTTTTGGAAAGTTCAAGTGTATAGGAAGCTGCGCCCGAAACAGCGCTCCAGTTAAAAGAAGGCTTAACAGATAAACCGATTGCATCGTTAGCCGGAGTAATTAATGAGGAAGGTGCAACAGGCCCTGCACCCACAATAAACAACAGGTTGCTGGTTTTGGTTACAGCTCCTGCTACCCCGGATATTGTTATTGTATAAGACCCCGGGGCAAGGCTGTTTGTATTGTTTAAAGTTACTGTTGTGCTGCTGCCGGGAGCAATTGATGATGCGCCAAAAGAAACCGTAGCGCCTGCCGGGATTGAACTTGCAGATAAAACAATATTAGTGGAAAAGCCACCCAACGAGGCTGTTTTTAAAGTGACAGTTCCGCTGGAGGCTGAGCACACCGCAACAGATGCAGGTTTATTGAGTGAAAAAGTTGGAACAGGAGGTGCTTGAATGCTCAGGTTATTATTTGAGAAATCATAAAAAATATTTCCTATGGCCATCACACGGATACGTACGTTACTGCTGATATTATTAGGTACCTGAATTTCCTCGGTTCCATCGTTGGGTGTACTTGCCAAAATGGTAACCGGAAAAGTTAAGCCCCCATCGGTAGATAATTGTATGCTTACATTGGCACAGCTAATTGGTGCTGCCGCAGTACCAGCAGGATTCCATGTAACCGTTTGGAAATCATTTACGAACCATACAATACCACTTGCATTTGGACTGGTAACTACAAAAGGTCCGCCAGATGCAACGCTGGAAACAGTTGTTTGCGAATAACAAACACCGCCGCCACCGGCTTTATTATCTCTTGCTATCAACCTGAAATGCATAGTTCTGGAATAGCTGGGTAATATTTCACCAATTAAATTGGAATTGGAAATTTGGGTTGATAATTTTGGGAAATACCTGGTAGGAGAAGTTGTTGAAGCAAAAGATCGAAATAACGGTGCATCGCCTGATGGAGCATTCCATACACCAAAAGGGCCACCAACATCTACCTGCTCCCAACTATAGGTAATTACATCACCATTAACATCCGTGGCACTACCTGTAAGTACAAAAGGTGTAGATACCGGTATGGTATACGCTGCACCTGCATTAACGCTTGGTGCGGTATTACCAGTACCGGTTTTTACCGCACAACTATTGCCGGAACTATTATTGGAATAGCTAACTATTTCATCGAAACTAAGTGTATGAAATTGCGGATCACTATTATTTTGCAAATTTTCGGGAGCACATATCCCTGCATAGGCCATAATGCTACTTCCACTGCCTGGTTCAACATTAATCCCTTGCACACCATTTCCCCCACAAGCCCCCTGCTCAGAATTAAATGTATGATTTGCCCCAAACTGATGCCCAATTTCATGTGCCACATAATCAATATCATAAGGGTCACCAACAGGATTAGGAGCCCCTGTGATACCAGCAGCCTTTTGCCCTGTTACACATACTACACCTAAACCAGCCAAACCTCCACCTCCGGTGCTGAATGTATGCCCAATATCGTAATTGGCATTACCGATTATAGCATCAATGTTTTGCTGGCTTTCGGAAATTAAAACACCGGCATCGTCATTGCCTGTAAAAGGGTCTGTTGTAAGTGATATAAAAATAATGTCGATATTGTTGGCTACCAAAACCAGTCTTATAGATAGTTCCTTCTCATATACGCCGTTAACTCTGTTTACACTGGTAACTATTTTTGCCAGCACTGAATCTTTGGTTGGCCTTACCACCCCGGTAACTGCCTTTGCATATTGGTAAGTACAGGCTACCGCTAAACGGTAGGTTCTTAAGGTAGATCCTACACATATGCCTGCTAAAACATTGGCAGGTTTTGCTTTCGGATTCATCCTAATTGGTCCGAATTCTGCGAAAGGTTCCTTTTTTAAATAGTCCTTTTTATAATAGGAAATATAATTAGTTACTGTTTGCTGATCGTAAGGATCAATAAAAACAGCACCACTTACCGGCGACAAAATCATGGCATGAAAACCATACATTGTCCAATCTAATTTTATAGTTGCCGTGGGGTCATCAATGCCCTGTCCGGTAAATGTTTTTATACTGGTGTAAACTTTTGCCAACTCTGGAGCCATGGCAGCGCTTTCCCAAATACGAAATGACGCCGTGGTTCCATCAGGCATGGGTATTGCAATAACAGGTGCAAGGTTTCTGTTAGTAATTTTTTCTTCGGATGGCAATAATTGAAAGAAGGACAAAAGTCCGGATGAATCAAGCCGGATTGTACGGTATTTGGATGGTATTAACACCCGCTTTTGAGCAGTTTGTTTAATGGTTGCCTCTGATACATCATTAAAGAAATTATTTTGGGCGTGGAGACCTGAAATAAGTAGAAGGAAGAAAAATACATACAGCAAGCTCTTTAGGATCTTAATCATTTCACATTTTTTTGTGGTAACTGGTAATTCGTAAAAATAAGAAAAAGTGCATGATATTTTATCTTTTTGTTCTTATTAAGGGTACTTATTAAACTCCTCACCTAAACCTGTACAACCGCTGCATATATATGATAGAACGACTTAAACAAGCATTAATTGCTACGCAGATAATAATACGAATACCCAACTGCTTTTGTTGTTCCAAAGTCTTTGTATTTTTTTATATTGTACCCAGGCTTAATCAGCGGTAATTGCTTTAAGGCATTCGTTTACAGCCGTTGCCCTGTTAAAAATCATCATATGCCCTGCTGCTTTTACTGTATGGGTTGGTGAAAGTTTTTGTATGGGAAATATTTTATCATCATCACCGTGTATATGATACAGTTTAGCCGGCTGCCATTCGTTATCCCAATTTAAAATTTGGTTGATTGCCCAATCAATATAAACCTGCGAGGTGTTTTTCCGGTAATTGTTTACCAATTCTTTTTCTGCAATTGTAGTAACACCCATCCGTTTATTTTGAACAGACTCCAATATTTTATAGGGTCGCATGGGTATTAGCCGGTTTAATTTCAATTTGCCTGCAACCCTCATCCATCCGGGCATCTGCCATTTGGAATGAATGCTTGAAATGAGGATTACTTTATGGGTCTCTATTAATTTTGCTATTTCAATACTGATCATTCCACCAAAGGAAAGCCCGATTAAAACAGGTTTATCTTCTTTAATGGGTAAACACATTCTTGCCGCATAAGCCTGTATTGTTTCTCCGGCCTGCGGAGTAAGCCATGGCAAAAAGACCAACTCATACCCTTCTACCCGGATATAATCAAAGGCCCTTTCATCTGACCCCAAACCACTTATGCAATAAATTTTTTTGATAGTATTTGTTATTTGTAGTTAGAAATTAGTAGCTGGCAATTCACACATAATAGCCGTTCAAACACGGAAGCCTAAATAGGATATTAATATACGAAACTTAATAATTGTCAACCCCATCAACCCTATCAACCTTATCAACTCAATCAACCTTATCAACCCTATCAACCCCATCAACCCTATCAACTCCATCAACCCACTCAACCCTATCAACTCAATCAACCCCATCAACCCAATCACCCCCATCACCCCCATCAACCCCCAAACTAACTACTTCCTCGGCAACACATAATTTTCAACATCTTCCAGGGTAATGGTTTTGCCCGATAAAATGATCAGTCTTTCTACCACATTTCTTAACTCACGGATATTACCCGTCCAGTTGTAATTGGCTAAAACATCCATTGCAACTTTATCAATGGGTTTTTTAGATTGACCATATTCAGTTGCAATTTTCTCCAGGTAATAATCTACCAATGTGGGGATATCATCCCTGCGGTCATTGAGGGATGGCACATGAATAATAATAACTCCCAGCCGATGGTAGAGATCCAGCCGGAAATTCTTTTCATCTACTTCCTTTAATAAATCTTTATTGGTAGCTGCCACCACTCGTACATCAACATTAATATCCTTATCCGCCCCTACCCTTGTTATCTTCCCTTCCTGTAAAGCCCGTAATACTTTTGCCTGGGCATTCAGACTCATATCGCCGATTTCATCTAAAAAAATTGTACCCCCGTTAGCCTGTTCAAACTTCCCAATGCGTTGTTTAATAGCCGAAGTAAAGGAACCTTTTTCATGGCCAAATAATTCACTCTCTATCAACTCGCCCGGTATAGCTGCACAATTTACCTCAACCATGGGCCCGCTGCTACGGTGACTTTTTTCATGTATCCATCTTGCAACCAACTCTTTACCCACTCCATTTTCGCCGGTTATTAAAACCCTTGCCTCTGTAGGTGCAACCTTTTCAATGGTATCCTTTATTTTTTTTATGGGATCACTGTTGCCCACCATTTCCTGCACTCTTGCAACTTTACGCTTCAATACCTTGGTTTCGGTAACCAATGTCTGTTTATCCAGCGCATTTCTTAAGGTTATCAGCAACCTGTTAAGATCGGGCGGTTTACTTATATAATCAAAAGCGCCCTTTTTAACCGCTTCTACTGCAGTTTCAATGTTTCCATGCCCGCTAATTACCACAATGGGTACATCCGGATTTATTTCTCTTGCCTTTTCTAAAAATTCAAGTCCATCCATTTTGGGCATCTTAACATCGCACAGCACTACATCAAAAGTGGTGCTGCTGAATTTTTTCAAACCGTCCTCACCATCTGTGGCTTCCTCAATTTTATAGCCCTCATAACTTAATATCTCGGCCAGGGTTTTCCGGATTGCTTTTTCATCATCGATTATTAAAATACTCGCCATTACTGTAAGTTAGGTTTAATTGAGAATGTGTAAAGTTGCAGCCACAAAACTAAAAATCAAAAACTAATATAGCTTTCAAATATTACAACTTTACACTTTCGTAAATTAAACAGCCTTTTCTTTTGCTGTTTTTTATTGGTGCATTTAAAATCCGGTAGCCAGGATGCAACGCTGTACATTACCGTTTTGGTGTTGAGCTGCTGAGTTAACAAAGAAAAAACGGCTGCACGCCTAAACGGCAAAACAATGTAACCGTAAGATGCTGCGAAAGGTATAAATGCATTCGTTTTCATTGAGTCATCACCTGTAATCCAGCAATAAAAACTACATTTGAACGCTACACATGGATAAAAGCCTCAACAAATACATAAGCGAAACTGGTTTCTGTTCCCGCAGAGAAGCAGATAAACTGATAGACCAGGGAAGGGTTAGCATTAATGACAACATTGCCATAAAAGGCAACCGGGTAAATGACGGTGATACGGTACAGGTAGACGGTGAACCTGTTGGCAAAAAAAATAAAACAGTTTACATTGCTTTTAATAAACCTACTGGTATAACCTGCACTACCGACCTAAAAGATAAAACCAATATCATCTCTTTTATCAATTACAAAAGCAGGATTTTTCCCATTGGCCGGTTGGACAAACCATCGGAAGGACTGATCTTTTTAACCAATGATGGCGATATTGTGAATAAAATTTTACGGTCGGGCAACAATCACGAGAAAGAATACATCGTTACTACAGATAAACCTGTAACAACCACCTTTATTCAACAAATGAGCAATGGTGTAAAAATACCAGGAGCAGTTACAAAAAAGTGTGTGGTAAAACAGGAAGGCAAAAGCCGCTTTAGAATTATACTAACCCAGGGATTAAACAGGCAAATTAGAAAAATGTGTACTGCACTGGATTATAATGTTGTTAGTTTAAAACGTATCCGCATTATGCACATCAGCCTTACCAATTTGCCACTGGGCAAATGGCGTTATTTTACTGCTGATGAAATAAAGATGATGGATCAACTGGTAGCCGGTTCGTCTAAAACAAGCTATCAACAAGGAGCTGGTACTATTGACGACTTTGGAGAATAGTTTTTATAAAATCTACTGATGTACCGCTTTTAGCAAACTATTTTTTAATAAACCAAAGAATTTATTTGCGTAAAAAAAAACCAGTTTCTATCAGATAGTAATTTTTAAAATTCAGGGTTGTAGTCAAAATGATGATAACATAATAGCAGGAAGCAGTTTTCATTTAGTATTTTGCAACTTATAAAGTAATAAGTTTAAGGTAGTTGAAAAAAACAATCATCAATAAAAAAGTAAAAGTGGTAAAACAACCTTATTAATCGTTTGTGATGCAGGTCTTCATCTAAATTGCTGAATCCTTTAAACATAGATGAGCGTACAACTTTAAAACGACTTAATTACTGAACTTTTAACAAATCCAATAGCTCACCAATCTTATGCAGAAATTTTTAATCTTTGTATCAATTTTTTTTTCTTATTGCTTTGTACAAGGGCAAAGTTTTTCTGGATCAGGTGGAAGTATACCCGGCTCAAGCACTACACAAACCTGCTTCCCCATCAATGTAGCCGGTATAGGGAATATCAATACAACTATTAATGGACTGGCCAGTGTTTGCCTTACTATTATCCATCCCAATGTAGATGAATTAGAAATTTTGATAAAGGCACCTGATGGCACCGTTGTTCCGCTAACTATTCAAAATGGCGGCACAGGTAATAATTATACCAACACCTGTTTTACAGCAACTGCCGCCACTTCTGTAAAATTTGCAACAGCACCCTTTACAGGAACATTTTTACCGGAAGGTTATTTAGGCTCGGTAAACAATGGCCAGAATGCGAATGGTGCCTGGAGACTTTGTATACAGGACAGAAGAAATAACGGGAATGCCGGCACGCTCAATAACTGGCAAATTTCTTTTAACAATACACCGGCACCTTTACCCCCAGCTATTGCTGCCTGTTCTACTATACTTCCCTCAACATCCTCCTGTGCTACAGCTACGACTATCTGTGATTTTAACGGTTTATGTGGAAGTACTTTAGGAGGTACTATTCAAGACTGGACAGGTTCCGGGCTAAGTGGTTGTTTCGGGCTTCAAAATAACTCATTTATTAAATTTATTGCTTCAGCAACTACAGCTTCCTTTACTGTATGGGTACCCACCAATTCCGGCGGCGTTGATGGTGGCATCCAGATGCTTTTTTTTAGTGGCGCTTGTGGATCGGGAGCTGTTACTACCCATGGTTGTTATCCGCATATTTTTCCTTATCAATCTGCTGCCCTGCCATTGGCAACAATAGTTTCTGCAACAGGATTAACTGTAGGCAACACCTATTACCTTATGACAGATGGGTTTAACAGTGATCAAACCACCTTCAGGATAGCTGCCAATACTGGTGTAAATATTTTAAACATTTCGCCCACTAACCCAAGCATCTGCAATGGCAAAAGTGTAAACCTAACCGCAACAGGCGGTAATGGAACTTATTCCTGGTCTCCTGCTACTGGCTTAAATACCACAACTGGTGCAACTGTTTCTGCCAATCCTGTAACATCAACCCTTTACACCGTTACCAGCTCTACCAGCGGTGGTTGCCCATTAACCAAAGATGTAAATGTGGTGGTAAATGATACGCCCTTAGTTACAGCTCACCCATCAATTGCACCTCAAAATATTTGTCTCAATGGACCAGTAAATGCCCTTTCGGTAGTTGCCAATGCAGGTAGTGGCACCATCAGCAATTACCAATGGTATATAACTACTGCAGCTAACAACACAGGTGGTGCACCCATACCGTTTGCAACATCCGCTACCTATACGCCATCATCTGCCAGTGTTGGCACCATTTATTTTTATTGTAGAATTACCAACTCCAATGGCTGTAGTACTAAGAGTGATATATCCGGACAAGTAAAAGTTAGTTCATTGGTTACAACGCCAACGGCCACGGCAACCATACAACCTACCTGTACAACAGCAACAGGTACAATTGTAGTAACTGCCCCTGCGGGAATAAATATTGAATATAGTGATGGTGGTGCTTATCAGGCAAGCGGTACCTTTTCCGGACTAGCACCCGGTCCGTACAATATTACAGCAAGAAACAAAATTTCAGGTTGTATTTCATCTATCAGAATAGTAACTGTAAATGCATTACCACCGGGTCCATCGTTACCAACAGGTTCCGTAACGGTGCAGCCAGACTGTGTTATACCAACAGCAACAATTGTTGTAACAACACCTGTTGGTATTAACCTTGAATACAGTGTAGCAGGAACCTACCAAAGCGGAACTACTTTTACCGGCCTTACCAATGGCACTGTTTATAATGTAACAGTAAGAGATACCATTACAGGATGTATTTCTGCAGCATTACCCTTAACTGTAAATAACATTCCGGGCGCACCAGTTGCACCTTCAACTGTTTTAATACAACCTACTTGCTTGCTATCAACAGGCTCTATTACCATCACAGCACCTACGGGTGCAAACTTTGAATACAGTAATGGTGGTGGATATCAGCCAGGGCTAATTTTCAGCGGACTTACAGCAGGCACTTCGTATGCTGTTACTGTAAAAGATAATGCCAGCGGCTGCGTATCGGCTCCTGCAAATATTACTATTGATGCCATACCCGCAACAACTGCAGCTCCTGTAGTAAGCAGCCAGGTACCCTATTGCGAAAATGCTGCAGCAGTTCCATTATCTGCCACCGGCACCAACCTGCTTTGGTATACAACAGCAATTGGAGGAACAGGAACGGCTACTGCGCCAACGCCGCTAACAACAGGCGTTTCCAGTATTATCTATTATGTTAGCCAAACCGTTGCTGGGTGCGAAAGCCCAAGGGCAGCCATAACAGTTACAACCAATGGTTTGCCTGTTGCACCAACAATATCTACCCCGGTAAGCTATTGCACCAATGAAGGTACCAGTCCTTTAACAGCAACAGGTACTGGCTTACTTTGGTACACAACTGCTGCAGGTGGTATTGGTACTTCAACGGCACCAACTCCTTTATCAACAACATTTGGCAGCACATTATATTATGTAAGCCAAACCATCAATAACTGCGAAGGACCAAGAGCCGTTATAACCGTTACCATCAATGCTACACCAGCCGCACCGGCAGTTACAAGCCCGGTTGTTTATTGCGAAAATTTACCTGCGCTTGCACTCACTGCCACAGGCAGCAGCCTCCTTTGGTACAACGTTGCCACAGGCGGCACAGGAACGACGACTGCCCCAATACCTTCCACAACAGCAACTGGCAATACAATTTACTACGTTAGCCAATCAATAAATGGTTGCGAAGGACCCAGAACAGCAATAACAGTAATCATTAATGCCTTGCCTGCTGCACCAACAATTACAACCCCCGTAGTATATTGCCAGAATGCGCCTGCAAGCGCACTTTCAGCCACAGGGACCAGCCTGCGTTGGTACACGGTTGCTACCGGCGGAACAGCTTCGTTAATTGCACCAGTGCCACCTACAAATGCACCCGGTAATAGTACTTATTATATTAGCCAGACTATCAATGGTTGCGAAGGCCCGAGGGCGGCAATGGTTGTTACCATCAATGCAACCCCTGCAACTCCCGTAATTACCAGCCCGGTGTTTTATTGTGAGAATAATACAGCGGTTCCTTTAACGGCAACAGGTAGTAACCTGCTTTGGTACAATACTGCAACCAGCACCGCAGGCAGTACTACTGCCCCAACTCCTGCAACTACTACCGCTGCTAATACTTTTTATTATGTAAGCCAAACCATTTTAGGTTGCGAAAGTCCAAAGGCTGCCATCACAGTTACGGTTTCGCCAACCATTAACCCGGTTACCAGTTTTAAATATAACCCGGATACAGTTTGTGCAAATGGAATAAACCCTGGACCGGTTTACGGTGTTGGATTTAGAAACGGTGGTGTTTTTTCGTCATCCACAGGCTTAGCTGTTAACGCTGCGAATGGCAATATTAACCTGTCTGCCAGTACGCCAAACACTTACATTGTTACTTACACCTACACAGCCAACGGATGTACGCTTGGTGGTTCATCCACTTCATCCATTACCATAAAACCACAGGTTTCAACCAATACCATTTTCTCTTACAATTCTCCCGTTTGCATAAATGGTATTAACCCTGCGCCTTCTGTTACCGGAGCATTTACCACCGGCGGCACCTATAATTCTACAACCGGTTTATCTATCAATACCAATACAGGCGTTATTAACCTTGCAGCTAGTACTCCCAAAACTTATCAAATCACCTATTCGCTGCCCACATTGGGATGCAGGCTTGCTACCAGTAATTTTTCTTTTATTACCATTCAAGCCAACACCTCCCCTGTTACTGTATTTAGTTATAGTCCTGCGGCTGTTTGCCCCGGTGATAACAATCCGGTACTAACCAGGAATACCGGTTTTGCATTGGGTGGAACATTTGCAGCTGTGCCAGCGGGTTTAAGCATAGACGCCGTTTCCGGTGCTATCAATGTTGCTGCAAGTAGTACGGGTGTTTATAAAATTACTTATAGTGTATTGGCAGCAGGTTGCAGGGTTGCCGATAGTACAACAACCACTTTTATTGTAAGAAGTGCAACCCCGCCCAATACAACCTTTAGTTACGACAGCCCCGTTTGTAAAAACGATGTTACAGCCATTCCTGTAACATCAGCAACATTTTCTGCAGGTGGGGTATTTAGTTCTACTACCGGATTAGCTATCAATGCTGCTACCGGTATTGTTGATCTTGCAGGGAGCAATAGCGGCAATTTTGTTATCAAATATGCACTACAGTCCTCTGCCTGTTCAGTAGCAGCTGCAGATTCTGCGTCTATAACAATTATTACTCAGCCACAACCACCTGCATTGATTCCGCTTTCAATATGTAATCCAGGCGTCGTTGTACTCAATGCAACCGGTAGTGGAATAATAAAATGGTATGCTGATGCTGCATCCACTAACCTGCTAAATACAGGCAACAGCTTTAGTACCAATTTAACGGCAAGTACCAGCTACTATCTTACCAATACAGTTGGCACCTGCACCAGCGCTACATTCCTTGCGAATGTGAAGCTTAGCAACACGCCTACAGCACCGGCACTTGGCATTGATACCAGCATCTGCACAGGCGATGCGCTTGTTTTATTTGCAGGTTTGTACAACAACTATTTATGGCAGGATGATTCCAAACAACCAACTTATACCGTAACCAATTCTGGCATTTACAGCGTTACCGTAAGCAATAGTGAAGGATGCACAAACAGCAGCAGCATTGAAGTGGAGGTTTTAACTAATTGTGATGACATTTATTTCCCATCTGCATTTAGCCCAAATGACGATGGTATAAATGAGAAATTTGGCCCACTAGGTAACCTCTTTGTCGTGAGTAATTATTCCCTTAAAATTTTTAACCGGTATGGAGAAATGGTTTTCCAAACCAATAATCCAAATCAAAAATGGGATGGAACTATTGCAGGCAAAAAATATGGCAACATCAATTTTGTGTGGGTGGCAAATTATAGATACAGGGGAAAAATTGCTAAAACGCAGAGAGGAAATGTGTTGATTGTAAAATAGAGATATCTAAAAAGTAAAAGATTCGAGCCCAATAGGGTAAAGGCTTTCGAACAAAAATACTGAATCCTAAAGTTTCAATTACAATTCAAATTCCTTCTTAAAATAGTACAATAGAAATGGGCTATTCGGCCTATTTTCCTTATCACTGGAAACATGCGTAACAGTAATAAGTATCCATCCGTTTTCTGATAACTTATTTATAATTTTTATTGGTTCCCTTAGATGTAGAATTTCCTTAAATTGGGAGTAGTCAATTAAACTGTCAGTTTTAGTAAGCGTTCTGGGTTTGATAATATTGTCAAAATAAATATTTCCAAGAGCGTCAACATTCCCCCTTACTTCAATGTAGGAAGATATTGTCTTTTGAGAGAACGATTTTATAGCCAACATGATAAAAGCCAGTATTAGTAAATATTTCATATTTCTTTTGATTTTTTTTAATTTTAAGAAAGTTTGCAGCTAACAAATTATGGCAGCTTTTAATTTTTTGATTGTATAAATTGAATCAAATTTTTCTTTGCCTGGTTTTTTATTTTCCGTTGAAAAAAAGAATTCCAACCTACCAGCTGCCCCATAAAACCC
>Ga0163154_10000170_pt1 | contig 96545 bp, 89 predicted proteins | sample OliLakLV19MP9P1_FD_148649 | JGI IMG/M metagenome (GOLD analysis project Ga0163154, IMG submission 148649) | Freshwater microbial mat bacterial communities from Lake Vanda, McMurdo Dry Valleys, Antarctica - Oligotrophic Lake LV.19.MP9.P1 | ecosystem: Environmental > Aquatic > Freshwater > Lake >... | reverse complement strand
TAAAAGCCTTCGTAAGAACTCAACAGCCTGATTTTGATCGAGGTTGGTAAGACTATTAGGACTGATAGAAAACACTGTTTCAGGCATCTTTGAACACTTTACTTATATGGCAATTTTAACACTCAAGCAAGCAAAACAAAAAGCGGAAGCGTATCGAGAAAGTAATGATGCTGCCAATGCTTACAGTACCTACATTTTCAAGGCTAATTTAGCCATGTAAGCATTGCAGCACTGGCAGCATGAGTTTATTGAAGTTCGACTAGGATTGCTTTGTCATTCCAGAAGCTAGCGTTGTAGCGGAAGGTTAATCCAGTAGCTGTTTTAGGTACTTCAAAACCAACCCATCCAGTCTTTTTGGCTTTGGCTACTACAGCACCATCAAGAGAGTTGTTGATGTTTTCCATAGCCTTATTGGTGACAGCTATTTGATATTGATTACCATCTTTATCAACAACATACATCTGACCCAAGGTTGTGACGTACTCTTGTTTTGACCCAGTATTTTCAATGGTCATGTTGAGGTTAATCCACTCATTGCCCTCACTTGGCTTGGTGAACTGCCCGCCTTGTGATTTTTCCATTTTATTGACTGTCAAAATTACATCGCCCATTTTAACTTGGTCGCCTACTTTATATTTTGTGTCTTGTTGAGGTTGAGAAGAAGGTGCTGTTGCTACTTGGGAAGTGTCGCTCGTTGAGCCGACTTTTTCGGTTTTACTACCACCTGAGGCGGCTCCAATAATAATGAGAAGCAAAAATATGCCTCCACCAATCATTGCTACTTTTTTCATACATTTTCCTTTCTGAGTTCTACGTCTGGTTCTTGTGATTATATACCAATGTTTCCATATATGGAATGGTAGTTTATGGCAAGTCCCCAAATAATGGGGAGATGCCAAGTAGATACCAACAAAAAAACGAATATCAAAAAGAACGCTTGCAGCTAGGACTGACCATAAAGAAACTTCGTAATGACCGTAAGTTGACTCAAGAGGATTTAGCAGATGAAGCTGATATTAACGTCTCCTATCTAGCAAAGATTGAGAATGGTTACGTCAACACTTCAGTTCGATATCTGATTAAGATCGCAAAAGGCCTAAAGGCTAAGGTCCGAGAGCTGTTCGAGTTCTAATAGTTAGATTCCCTTCTTCACATTCGTGCTTTTTACTGGTAATTTGAAGATATTTCGTAGTGAAAATGTATCAAAGAAGTATCGAACTATGCCAGAGTTACCTAAAAGGAAGAGAACTAAGCAAGAAATTGAAGAGCTTGAGAAGATTCTGGCTCCCTTTGCAGGATTTTTAGACCTAATAAACACTAGCCAGCTTTTTAGTACAGCAATTGTCCCAAAGTTCAAACCAGTCATCTTTTCGCCGCCACCCCTTATTAGTCCGAAGTTTTTTGATGCAATAACTAAGGTGACTAACAGCTATAAGCTGGTTAGCGAATCAGTTTACGTAGCTCAACTCCCTAAAAACGAACTTATTACTAGCCTGACAACTGGTCTAAAGTTTTACAATGCCTTCGCCGAGGCCATTGAGCGCATCATCAGTCCTTGGAAAATTCTGGCAGATGTTGTGCTGAATGTTCAAAAGAAATTATCCTCAATGATTGAGGTACTCAATAAGCCTCTTCTGGATCCTACCTTCTTCCGAATCGTAACTCCTAGTATTCAACTGATTGAGCGTTATCAGCAGTTACCAGAAGTCATCTCACCCCCTTATTCACCAACACAGAGCCCAGATTCAATTGACTATATCGAGGAAAGGCAACTAAAACAGAACAAACTGCTTGATCTGCAGATAGTCTTTTATGAAAGGCAAATTGCTCTGATGGAAGGTGATAAACCTGGAACAGTAAAAATATCGCAAGAAGTGAGACCTTTATCTGCAATTAGCTTGAGAAATCCAACTAAGCAAATAATGCTTCAAGAACCTTCTCAAGTAATTCATTTCCTTAATCTATCACTGAACACAGCAACAGGTTTCTCTCAGTATAGCGGCAAGTATCACAAGTTCGCACTCAACAAACCTCACTTCAAATTATTAAAATTACTAATTGAAAAACAAGGTGAAGAAGTAGCATGGAATGAGTTTTTTGATACTATTCCATCTTCAGTTTCAGAACTTACCAATTTTGATGAAAAAAGAGAATACGTTAAGTCTAAAGTTAGAGATATAAGAAGATATTTTGGAATCAATACCAACATTCATCCAGATTCTGAAGTTTTTCTCGCTACAGGCGACGGATATAAGTTAATCGCTCCTTCTCGCTCCTAATCACTCTTTTCGCCTTTTGACCGCTCTCCTAGTCTCACAGATACACTTGCTCCACGTAGAACGCATTTGGAGACAACGTGGAAGAAACAAACCTACAACCCATCACTTCCCTCAAACCTAAGCTTGAAGAAAAGCGGGACAAGCTCGTTGCGAGCTCTTTTCATTCTATTGCTGAACTCCTTTTGCAAGTAATCGACCGATTAGAAAAACAAGACAAGGAGACACAAGCCTATGAAAACCATCAGTGAGATTGAGCTACTTCCTATTCGCACGAGCAACGGCCTCACCTTCTTTGCCAACTTTGTGATCGACCACAGCTTTTATGTAGGCAATGTAGCTGTCTTTACTCGAAGAGATGGCAACGGCTTCCGTTGTGTCTATCCCACAAAAAAGCTCAATAACGGTACAGAAATACCCATTTTCTACCCGATCAACTATGAGGTGGGTCAAGAGATCGAGGAGGCTATTTCTCAAAAGGCTCTTGAGTTATTGATGCCAGAGGAAGGAGGGAATATGTGAAGAAAAAGTAGCGAACCCAATTAAAAAACAAATTACTAAAGGAAAAAAATATGTCAGCAAATATCACATTAACAGTTCAAGAATCAAGCGTCCCCGAGCCAATTCCAGTGGGCGTGTACAAAGCCAAGCTCACAGAGATAGATGAAGGCGAAGGCGAGTACGGCACATTTTTGAAGCTAAAGTTTGAGATCACTGATGGTGATCATAAAGGAACGGAACGCTCAACTATAGCAAAACTTACCCTGAGGAAAGGCAAAAAAAACTCCAAGCTGTTCGATATCGTCACCGCCTTAATTGGGGCTCAACCAGAGACGGAGCAAGAGATTAGTTTCAACGATCTGGTAGGCAAAGCGTGCCAGATCTTAGTTAAGAACAAACCTGGTGATACCGAAGGGTGGCAGATTATCAGTGAGGTAATGCCAGCGTCGAAATAAAAGGAAAGAGGTAGAGGGCGAGTCTTGAACTTGCCCTCTACCCACAGATGTATGAGTACTATATCAAATAAAACACCATCAACCCAACAAGAATGGCTAGAGCTTGGCAAAACCTATCTAGAACTTGGTTGGTCAATCATCCCCATTGGTTCAGAGAAGAAGCCACTAATTAAGTGGAAAGAATTCCAAGACAGAAAACCTACGCTTGAAGAAGTTGAAAAATGGTCAACTCATAAAAGTTTAACTGGCTTGGCTTTAGTGACAGGCAAGATTTCTGGTGTGGTTGTGTTAGATCTCGACCAAGGTTCGAAATTTGACACTAAAACACTTCCCTCCACTCCTCATTCACAAACTGGTTCGGGTGGGCATCATTACTTCTTTAGACAACCTGACTGTGAGATTCCTAACGCTACAAGCTTCATAGAGAAAACCGATTTTAGAGGTGGAGGCGGATATGCTATTTTGCCGCCCTCGAAGCACCCTAGCGGAAATCAATACTATTGGCTCGAGTCACCTACCGAAATCTCTTTCGCTGAATTACCAAACGATCTCACCGAACGGCTGCAACAGCCACCCACCAAAGACAAACTGAGTGCCACAGTCAAATCAGAAGAAAATGTTTTTGAAGGGGTCGGTGAATCAAAACGAAATGACTCAGCTGCCAAAGTAGTTGGCTTTCTCCTCAAATACTTGCCCCAAGATGAATGGGAAAGAGTAGCATTGCCATTGCTACAAGCGTGGAATCAACTTAACAAACCACCATTACCTAGCTCGGAAATTGACGCTGTCTATAACTCTATTTCACAGAAGGCAGTAAATAGTCCACAAGGTGGCTCTGAACGTCCAAGCCAAGCACAAATACTTGTTGGTATGGTTCTCTCCTCACCTATCAAGCTGTTTACGAATCAATTCAAAGAGCCAGTGCTAACTTTGCCTCAAACACCCTTCTTATCCTACAAAATCGACTCGGATTCCACTAAGCAACTACTATTCAAAATGTATTGGGATCAAGAAGGTAAACCTCCTGGCTCAGAAGCAGTCAGTGCTGTCATCAAGACTTTGCAGGGTATTGCAACCTTTGATCGACCAGCCATAGAGGTTTTCAACCGAGTAGGCCGCAAGGGCAAAGCTATCTACTATGACATGGGTGATAACATGCATATTGTTAAGATCACTGCCGAGGGTTGGAGTGTTGAAGTAGAAGCTCCTGTTTACTTCAGACGCTTTTCTCATCAGCAAGCCCAGGTCTTACCCAAAAGAGGTGGCAATCTCCGTGAGATCACCCAGTTTATGAATATCAAATTGGATGAACATAAACTGCTCGTCTTGACGTTCTTAGTGGCCAGTCTCATCCCTGATATTCCCCGAGCCATGCTCATTCTTCATGGCGATCAAGGTTCAGCCAAATCAACGCTTCTCAGGTTACTAAGAGAGTTAATTGACCCCAGTCAGGTTGCTCTTCTAACACCACCTGACTCCATTCGTGAACTGGTTCAGTTCGCAAGTCACCACTACGCACTTTTTCTCGATAACTTGTCTGATATTTCCCCAAGCTTATCTGATGCCCTTTGCCGTCTCATTACTGGTGATGGCTTCACTAAACGCCAACTTTTCACTGATGATGAGGACGTACTGTATGCCTATAAACGTGTAGCTGGTATTTGTGGCATTAACCAAGTAGCCACCCGCCCAGATCTCTTAGATCGTAGCATTATCGTTCCTTTGGAAAGAATTCCTGACTCACAACGTGAGGAAGAAAAGTTCCTTTGGCATGATTTTGAAGAACTCAAGCCAATGCTGCTTGGCTCACTGTTTGATGCGGTCGCAACTACTCTTAGACTTGCCCCTACCCTGAAGCTTCACACCAAACCAAGAATGGCTGACTACTTCAAGTATGCCACCGCTGCTGCCATGCACTTTGGCTTTACTGAAGAAGACTTACTTGGAGCCTTCAATCAAAACGTTCGTCAGCAAAACGAAGAAGCTGTGGAGTCATCAGCCGTTGCTCAAACTCTAATCGAGTTCATGTCTACCCAAACAAGTGATTGGATTGGTAAAAGCTCCGAGCTATTTGATGTATTGGAAGCTCAAGCCGACAAACTCAAAATCAAGAAAGGCTTCCCGAAATCCCCTAACTGGCTTTGGAGAAAGATTAAGGACGTGCGTCCTAATTTGATGGCTTACGGTCTGGATGTCACAAAGAACCGAGAATTGGCGGGAACGTACATCACGATTAGCAAACAAGCTACCAACGGTTCTAAACCAGAACCATCAGCCACTACAACAGCTTCAGCCGATGGCAACATAGGCAGCATTGGCAACAAAAATGAAGAAAATATGGAGGAAATGGTGCGTCAGACGCTGTTCTAATTTTCACCCCTCCACCCATAAGCGTAACTAACAAATCAGGAGAAAAACTATGCAATGTACTTATCTCAAAGCTAACGATCAGCAATGCCAAGCTAATGCTATGAAGAATGCTGAGTTCTGCTTTACACATAACCCAGCAACTCGTGAGCAACATGCAGCGGCAGTAACCGAAGGTGGCAAAAACTCTTCAAAGAAAGACCTTATTAGCCTAGATCCTTTGCAATTGAGAGATCCTGATAATGCAATCGACCTACTTGAACAAACAATCAACGGCGTGAGAGATGGCAGTATTCCTCCCAATATAGCTAATACCGTTGGCTACCTGACTGGTCACTTACTCAAAGCTATTGAAGCTGCCGATCTGAGTAAGCGATTAGAGACAATTGAGCGAGTTATTTTTGAACGCAGAACAATTGAAAAGAGGTCCAAATGAAAAACTTTTCTCTCAACAATATTAGTAAAGTACTCACAGCCAAGGAGCGGGCAAAGTTGGTAGCAGAATACTCTATCAAAGAACAGCTTGAGGACAGAAATTACACCCACGAAATTGAAGCCGTAAAAGCTGGTATCACTAACTCCCAAATCAATGAATATAACTTTTACGCCAGCTTAATTTACACGCTGCAAGCAATGATGGATGGAGATTTACAAACTATGACACTCCACTTGCAATACTTCGCCTCAAAGCTAGATGCGATTTATCGTCTACTTAGGTTCAGTATTGCGGCAGACGTTTTGCTCCTCCAACTTAACTGGCTGCCTAAAGTAGTGACAGAAGAAGGTTTTGAACAGCTTTATCAAAAGCTTCGTAACGAAGAACTTTCAGCTATTTTTACTATCGAATGCTTAGCAGAGCAAGAAGCTCTGTACTACTTCAAATCAAAAGGTGAGCTTACAGATTGGCATACTGATGAAGTACAGATGGCGTTGAGAGATGATGACTTCTATCTCAAACAGAAATGGGTTGAAGAAGTTGCGAGACAGCGAGCAAAGATCGAGCAGTGGATCACAGATGGCTTTGTTGAAGGTAAAGAAGTCGTAACGGGCAAAGGTTATTACTCCACTAAGCCAGATACTGGTAAAGCAGGAGTTACAGCGAGAAGCTGGTACGGGTGTAAAGAAAAATTTGACAAAGATTTTGATAATTTTATTGATAGTAAAAAAGAACTTGTTCACTTCTGCGAAAATGAGGTTGCCATAGATTACTCACCACCTTACTCAGGGGCAACCGCCGAACGCACTAAAGAGAGTATGAAGCAAATCATCGAAAATTTCGCCTTTATCAAAGCAACTCATGGCAAAGATTATTTTGACATAACTCTCACGCTTCACTCTGATTTAAAAGAGCAGATGGAGGATATTTTTAGACAAGTAGCCTCCATGCGTTTGAAAATGGAGGCTTACATAGACGCAACTAAGAGAGTTGAGGCCTGCTACTTTGACGGTCAAGAAATAGTTAATAGAGAGATCTGGTTTGGCACTAAGGGGAAGCGAGCATATAAATGGTTAGAACAATGTCACACTGAGATTTTTGATGACTTGTTGAAATACTTTCACCGAATCCCACAAGAAAAAATTACTTTTGAGTACCCTAAACCCCTAGATATCAGTGAGAAAACAGTGAGTATCAAAGAAGAATCCGATAACATCATAGAGATAATGGTCAGCAGAGCTAAAAAAGAAAGTCACTATACTCCGCTGCATTTCCCAAGTTGACATATATGGAAATATTATCGAGAATAATAAACAAAAGTGGTAAATATGTATCAGCAACTAAATGGATCAGATGACTACTCCAAAGTTAAAAATTGCCTGCTCTATGCTCGTGTGAGTACTGATCGTCAGGTCAAAGAGGGTCATTCATTTGAAGACCAGATTGAACGACTAACAAAGTTCGCTCGAGAAAGAGACTGGAACATCATTGATGTCTATAAAGACGGTGGTAAAAGCGGTGGGACTACTTCTGGAAGACCTGAATTCAACCGCATGTTGGAGCGTTGTGAAGATGATCCAGAGGTCCATGCCGTCTTACTTGAAGAGACTGACCGCTTTGCGAGAAATGCTCAGGATCACCTAGCCGTTAAATCATTCCTCAAAAAACATAACGTCTTACTCATAGCAACCGAACAACCAAACTTTGGTGATGATCCAGTAGGCAACTTTGTAGACCTGATCATGGCAGGAGCCAACCAACTTCAACGAGAGATCACAGGACAGAAAACAAAACGGACTATGGTTTCTATCGCTGAAAAAGGTATCCAACCTGGCCCCGCTATAGTTGGGTATCTTAATTCATACAAAAAAGGTGAGCCTTGGGCTATTGATAAAGAGCGAGAGTACTTTGTCAAAGAAGTCTTTCGCCGCTATCACACTGACTGCTACTCCATCTACCGACTTGAAGAAGAGTTATTTGCCGAAGGCTTCCGCACGCCGAAAGGCAACCTAGTCAGAGCTAACGCTATTCACCGCATGCTGACCGATGTCCGTTATGCAGGAAAGGTTCTCTATGATGGCAAAATGTATGACGGTCTTCACGCTTGCATCGTAACTATGGAAGATATACAAAAATCAAAGGACATTATGCAAAAACACAACAAAGGAGCAGACCGCTCTCGCAAACATAACTGGTTCTTAGCAGGATTGGTTTACTGTAATACATGTGACACCTTGATGTCTGGTGAGCAACATATCAAAGATACAGGCCAAATTAACACCTACTATCGCTGTCTTGGTCAAAAGAGCTATGGCAAAAGTTGTAACGAACCTTATGCTGTGATGGACGAAGTCCATGATCAACTGGAAGCTTGGATTAAAGGTTTGAAGTTCAGTGAAAGATTTTATGATGGCCTACGTAAAGAGCTTCAAACTCTCATGCAAAACCAAGGCACTGATATCCCAAGTCAGATCAAAACACTCAAAAAAAGAAAAGAAGTCATCGAAAAGAAAATGGACGCTTTAGAAGATCAACTCATTGGTGAGATCATCCCTAAAGAACGCATCGAGAAAAAATACTCGCCGCTGAGGCAAGAGCTAGCGACAGTTGAATCTCAAATTGAAAAGCTCAGTAAGCCTTCGGCAAACATGGATGACCAGAAGATTGAAAAAATCATTTCTTTTCTGAAGCGATTACCCGAGTTATATAAAGTCTTCACCAAATCAGAGCGAAAACAGTTCCTCAATTGGATGGTAAAAAAGATCCTAATTAAAAAGAAAAAGATTGATTCTGTCGTCTATACTGACGGCTTTGATGCGCTTATCCAGCGTGATTTGGTTCGGATAAGCAATACGTGGCTCCGCCTGATGGACTCGTTCAGAACCTATTACGCATGAATTATTGTCAATTTGGCTTCTCAAGTTGAGCCTAAATTTAGTATACTAGGTGGACATCAAAATATATGTTAAATCAAAATCTGAAGCCATTTCTAAATAAAATTATACTTGGTGACTCCGTTGAAGAGCTCAAAAAGATACCAGATAGAAGTGTCGACCTGATTGTACTAGACCCCCCATACTGGAAAGTTGCACATGAACACTGGGATTTTGAGTGGAGAACAAAAAGTGACTACGCTGAGTGGTGTTTCAAATGGTTTACTGAAATATCTAGGATTATCAAACTGTCTGGTAGTTTATATATTTTTGGTTACACCAGAAATTTGATTTATTTATACAAAGATATACTTGAGCTCGGTTTTATTTTTAGACAAGAATTAATTATTACAAAAGGTCTCCGCTCTCTCGGTGGGCGTGCAACTAAAGGTTATAAAATGTTTCCTAATGTTACAGAAAGTCTTTGGTTTTTCATTTTTGATAGTAAACCCTTTATTAAACAGTTGCTAAAAGAACGACAGAATGAACTTGGTTTAACTGCTCTCGATATCAACAAGCAGCTAGAAGTTAAAACTAATGGTGGCGGAGTTTGGTCGTTATATACTGGAAACAACATTCTAGCTCAAGTACCTACTCGTGAGATGTGGGATAAACTACAAAAAGTATTAAAATTCCAATATCCATTCGAAGATATCTCTCAGACCTTTAACATTGAGATGGGTATCACCGATGTATGGACAGATATTGATTTTTATAAAGAAAAAAGATATCACCCAACTCAAAAACCTATCAAACTAATTGAAAGAATTATCAGTGCTAGCACGAATGAGGGCATGGTAGTGTTAGACCCATTTCTAGGAGTAGGCTCCACAGCAATTGCATGTGAGAATTTGAACAGGCACTTTATTGGAATAGAGAAAGATGAAAAATATGTGACTGTAGCTAGAGAGAGACTGGAGTTATCTAAAAACAAACCATTAAAGCTATTCAGTGACCCTTTGTCTTCTAGCGTAGACACTGCTTGATGAAGAAATCCTATCAGTATCCCGCAATGTCAGGTACTTTCTGAGCTTTTCGTTTATTCCTGAAAGCTTTGCTTTTACGTTTACCGTTGTTTCTCTTCGCAACGATGATATATCAGTATTCGCAAACTCCGATTTTAACATTTCCTTTATCTCGCTATCCTGAGCATTTTCAACAATTAACTGCACTTCTCTATCATTAATTATTTCAACAGGCATAATAATTGAGTCTATAGTGCTTCTGTCGGCATTAGGTTCAACATAATGGTCAATTACAATTTCCGGTGCTACATTTGCATTAGTTACAGTCGCAGAGAAAGTTAGTATTGGATTACAAAGATAGAATTGATATTGATATGGCCAGAAGTTCTTTGGAGCTGGATTAGAGCTAGCATTTCTGCGTCTGTGTTCTTGGTAAATCAAATTGTAATAATTCGTCATTATCTCGGAAAACCTCGAATTCCTATTGCTCTCTGGCCAAATCTCAAATGCTTGAAATCTCAGGGTATTAAAATCTTGAATTAAATAGTTTGGATAGTCGCCCAGAAGCAAGACTATTCTTTTTACACCATGAGTAATTGTATTTAGCTCAGCTTCTGTCCTAATGGAGAATAGCCATTTAGAATCATTGTTACGAGTAATATTTGTTGAATTACATTGAGGGCAGTTTGACTCAAACCTTGAAACCGCCTCAAGGCAATCTCTACATTTATCTAATTGGTCTATTCTGGAACATGATTTTACTTCTGTGCTATCAATTAAATCATTGCCTCTTGCTCCAGTTCTCTCTCCGGGCATTCCCGTTATTAACGATGCCAAATGTTGTCCTGGATAACCAATTTTCATATTAGGCGACTGTTTAGTGATTGCCGACCACTTTATTACATTAATTCTTGGAAGCAAAACCACTTCAAACAAAAACTTTTTGATTTGTTCAATATTGTCAGGAATTGTAATAAAAGAAGTATTTGGCTGCATATTAAAAGAGGTTTTTAATTTCTAGCTTCAAAGCCTTTGCTATTTTTTGAATATTCTTCAGGGATGGGTTTCTCTCTCCTCGTTCGATGCCAGAGATGTAGGTGCGGTCTAATCCAGTTTCAAATCCCAGTTTTTCTTGAGACAAACCTAACCTCATTCGCTCTTTCCTAACTTTTTCTCCGAATTTGGTTTGTATCTCGCTAGTTGCTTTTGGCATATATTCATTCTCTAAAGAAGTAGACTATTAGTCTACGGACTATTAGTCACATTAACGATGATTTAGCCTGAAAGTACGACACATGTCGGATCCATAATTCGACTTGACAAGACCTAGTTAAAAAGGTTTAGAATACTTTTAACAACAAGAAAAACATTTCTGGACTAGCGTTGCCAAGTGGTTACCGACCAGTGGTCATTTACCGATAGGCGTTGCAAAAGAGTCATACAGAGATGAGAAGAATATATCTTCTCGTTTTTATATGGCTTTTTTTGTTGGGCAACGTATATGGATACCCAACGACAAAAACACTATCGCAAGCAAGCTCGCACTCTTTCTCCCAAAGCAGTTCAGGATTTCCAAAAAGCCTATTTCCTAGAGTTTGGTATTCGTATTACACCCCAGCAAGCACAGACAGATGGTCTTCGTTTTTTGCAGTTCATGAAACATATTTTGAGACCTATTCCTATTAGGATTGAAAGAAAAAACTATGGAAAATAATCTCTGGAAAACAAAGGATCTCTATTTGGCTGCATATATTTATTCACAGCAAGTTGAGCTTGCCAAGGTAGATCGTGAAGTGAGAACGTGTTGGTTCTACTTTAGAAATGAATTGCGTTGTGAAGAACTGCAAGCTCTCTATTGGTCTAATAAAGGAAATGCAATTCCGAAAGTTTACGCAGATGCAGCTAGAAGTCTAAAAGATTTAATCTTTGCAACATAAAATGCGACACGTGTCGCGTCCTAAATATGACAACTGAAAAACAAATAAAAGCTAACAAAGTGAATGGTTCAAAAGGTGGTGTTAAAACACAAGCTGGTAAAGCCATTAGTCGATATAACTCCATCAAACATGGTGTACTGTCAACGTTCATGACAAAAGAAGAGTCAGACCTTGCCGAAGAGATATTCAATGAGTTGCAAAAAGAATACCCAACAAACACTGTTATGGAAGCCATTGCTTTGGAAAGAATCGCAATCTGGTACGTCAGATTAAGCCGTGTAGCAGGTGCAGAACAACGGTATTTATTATCTTTACATGCCCAACAGAGAACTCCTCAGTCTGGTGAGATACTGACGTTCCAAATCCCAGTGTTATTACACAAACAAATTGAAGAAATATCATCGACATATCAAAGATATGAGACGAGCATGGAAAGAAATATGTTTCGAGCATTACATGAGCTTCAGAGGCTAAAAGCAATCAAAGAGGGGTTTCAAGCGGTAATTCCTACATCAATAGATACTGACGCTACGCCGGAAGTATAATTGGGTTCGTTTAGTGAAATGACAAATTAGTATAATGCTAATAAAGAATATGAAGATGAATATTGATAGCTACATAATATATGCAAGGAAATCCTCAGAGCAGGAGGAAAAGCAGGCACTCTCTATTGAGTCACAAGTATCCGAGCTCACTCAACTTGCTAAACGACTAAAGCTCCATGTATCTGTAGTGCTATCTGAGGCTAAGTCTGCAAAAGACGTTGGCAGACCTGTATTCTCAGAACTTTTATCAAAAATTCAATCACATGAGAGCAGAAAAATACTTGTCTGGCATCCTGACCGTCTTTCAAGAAATCCTCAAGACTCAGCTTCCATCGTTGCACTATTAGACTCTGGAGATTTATTAGAAGTAGTTACTCCAACACAAACATTTAGAAATAATCCAATGGATAAATTCATGTTGGGTTTCTTCATGATGCAAGCCAAATTTGAAAATGACAGTAAAGGAGTAAATGTTGTTAGAGGGCTCAAGGCTAAAGCAGAAAAAGGTTGGCTTCCAAGTGGTGCAAAAGCTGGATACATGAATGATAAATTTGCAGAAAAAGGTAATAAAACAATATTGCCTGACCCTGATAGGTTTACTTTAATACGAAAGGCATGGGACTGCATGCTGACAGGAACATATACTGTTATGCAAATACTCCGGCTTCTCAATGAAGACTGGGGATATCGTACTCCCAAACACAAACGTATTGGTGGCAAGCCAATGACTAGAAGTCAGATATATAAAACCTTTACTGACCCATTTTATTATGGAGAATATGAATATCCATCAAGAAGTGGAACTTGGCATCACGGTAAACATCAACCAATGATTACCAAAGCTGAGTTTGATAAAGTTCAAAGACTACTCGGCAGAAACAATCGGCCACTCCACAGAAGCCTTTCACACGATTATGCAGGACTTTTACGATGTGGTGAATGCAGTGGGGCAATAACTCCTGACGAAAAACTTCAAATTATATGCTCTCAATGTAAACATAAATTTGCTTCATTGAACAAAAACTCATGCCCTAAATGTTCAATTCTAATTGAAGAAATGATGAACCCTACTTTTTTACACTACATATATTACCGGTGTGCTAAACGCAAAAACCCTGATTGCCCTCAAAAAGGTCTTGAAGTAAAAAAGCTCGATAATGAATTCGATAAAACACTCGCTAAACTACAAATATCCGAGCGTTTCAAGGATTGGGCAATAAAGTATCTCAATGAGCTCACAGATATAGAAACAGAAGAAAATGTAATTACACTCAAATCGTTACAATCTGCCAAAGCTGACTGTGAAACACGGTTAAATAACCTTCTAAAAATGAAGATATCTCCTCAAAACGCTGATGGAGACATGCTAAATGATGAGGACTATAAAAGACAAAAGGAACTACTCACTCTTGAGAAGAATAAAATTGAAGAACAGCTAGGTGGAAATAGTTATCAAGCAGAACACTGGAGAGAAATTGCCGAGAAAACTTTTGACTTCGCATGCCACGCACGCTACTGGTTTGCCAATGGTGACCCACAAACAAGACGAGAGATATTAGCAGGGTTGGGTTCGAACCTAGTGTTAATGGACAAATCTGTGCGAGTAGACATAGAAAAACCATTGCAGTTTATAGAAATGGCAATCATAGAAGAACCCAGCGCTTCTGCAATGTTCGAACCTGAAGAAAAGGTTGATAATAAGCTCCAATTAGAACATGTGTGGGCTAATAATTCTACTTTGCTCCCTGACTAGGACTCGAACCTAGAACCCTCTCGTTAACAGCGAGATGCTCTGCCATTGAGCTATCAGGGATTGTTACTTAGCAACAGGTATTTTAGCAAGCAAATGTCGACCTGACTACACCCACCGATTTACTCCAAAAAGTCTTGGAGCATTTTTCGACGACTAGGATGTTTGAGTTTGCGTAAGGCTTTGGCTTCAATCTGGCGGATTCGCTCGCGGGTGACACCAAATTTTTGACCAACTTCTTCTAGTGTCATCATTTTGTTGCCGCTCAATCCAAACCGCATCTTGAGCACTCGAGCTTCACGGTCAGATAAGGCTTCGAGAACTTCTTCCACGTTCTCGCGCAACATCTGCTGCGAGGTAGCTTCGTAGGGTGAGATCTGTCGATCGTCAGAAATAAAGTCACCCAAGACACTGTCGTCTTCACTTTCACCGACTGGTGACTCGAGTGAAGTCGTGTTCTGGGAAATTTTCAAAATCTCACGGACGCGGTCGGCATCCATGCCTTCCATCGCCTCGCCAATTTCTTCGGGGGTTGGCTCACGACCCAAGTCCTGCATCAGCTTGCGGGAGGTCCGCATCAATTTATTGATCGTCTCGACCATGTGGACCGGAATCCGGATGGTTCGAGCTTGGTCAGCAATCGCGCGCGTAATTGCCTGGCGGATCCACCAAGTCGCGTAGGTCGAGAACTTAAAACCTTTGGTCCAGTCGTACTTCTCGACTGCCCGGATTAGGCCTTTATTTCCCTCTTGGATCAGGTCCAAGAACGTCATGCCGCGACCAATATATTTCTTCGCAATACTGACAACTAAGCGGAGATTAGATGCGGTTAATTTTTCTTTGGCTTTGAGGTCACCAGCTTCAGCTTTTTGAGCTAATCGGATTTCATCTTCACGATTGAGGAGGGGGATTCGACCAATCTCCTTGAGGTACATTCGGACTGGGTCAGAAACACCTTCTGTATCCAGTGACGACAGGACTTCAAGCTCGCGGGTCAAAACATCAGTATCTTCGGTCGGTGTTTCTTCCGAAACTGACTCAAAAATATCGATTCCTTGCGATAAAACTTGATTGTAGAGATCATCTAGTTCTTCTAGATATAACTCTGGCTCAACAAAGACATCGAGAACTTCGTCTTGAGTGATAAAGCCACGTTGTTTGGCTTTTTTCAGCAGTTCTTCAATGTCATGGGTCAAAGCTTTAGGAATGTGGGCCATAAGTAATCCTTCGGGATGTCGACAATTATACTACCTAAGTCAAAAAGGGTAAGCTGTAGATTGCGCGAGTTTGGCTCAATTTACTCGAGAGATTCTAGCCATCTTTCGGCATCGATGGCCGCCGCACAACCTTGGCCGGCCGCGGTCACGGCTTGCTTGTAGCGAACGTCCACCACATCGCCAGCTGCAAAAACACCTTCAACAGAAGTCATACTCGGATACTCAATCAAACCTTTGCCATTTAGCGCCGCAGTTCCCGCGGCCAAACCTAAGTGGCTCAAACTTTGACGCGTCACGATATAGCCGTGCTCATCCAGCTTGATTTGGTCTTTGAAAAGTGAGGTCGTCGGCTGATGACCGATCGCAATAAAAACCCCATCGGCTGGTAACTCACTTAGGGATTCACTCCCATCGCTCGCCACCGTTTTGACTTTAATCCCCGTCACTTTTTGATCACCAGTAATTTCGGTGATCGCTGAGTTCCAGAGCACTTTGACTTTAGGATTCTTCAAAACTCGATCCTGCATAATTTTGCTCGCTTTAAAGCCGTCACGTCGATGAATTATCGTCACACTCGCAGCAAACTTGGTCAGAGCTAAAGTATCTTCCATTGCACTGTCACCACCACCAATCACATAGGTATTTTTTTCACGATAAAAAGCCGCATCACAGACCGCACAGGTACTAACCCCGCGACCAATAAACTGCATCTCACCGGGAACTTGGAGCAAAATCGAGGTCGCTCCGGTACTCAAAATTATGGCATCGGCAATAATAGTGGGCTCAGTTTGTTTTATTTTCTCAGCCGCGGCCGCGATTTCTTCCGTTTTGCCTTGGGTGTAAATATCTGACGAAACACCTTCTGGTAATCCCAACCAAAGTTTGAACGGACGAGCCGAAAAATCGACAGCGGTCACGTGTTCATCGATGATGGTGGTGCCAAATTTTTCAGCTTGCTCGCGCATAGTGGTCATTAACTCGGGGCCTGCCACTCCATCTTTAAAACCAGGAAAATTTTCCACATCTGAAGTCCACATTAATTGCCCTCCACTCTGAAGACCGCTAATCATGATCGGTTTAATCATTGCCCGACTGGCATAAATAGCCGCCGTGTATCCCGAAGGACCAGACCCAATAATTGCGAGTTTAGTGATCGTAGACATAAGTACTTTACTCCCCAATTGCTTTATCTAACATTTGGCGATAGCCAGACTCGCCGGGAAAACCAACTTTTCGATCAATTTCTTGACCATCTTTGAAGACTAAAACTGTCGGAATACTCATCACTCCGTATTTACTTGAAACAGCATTGTTTTCATCAACGTTGAGCTTGGCTACAATCACCCGGTCAGCGTACTCACCAGCTAGTTTTTCAACGATTGGAGCAGCCGCTTTACAAGGCCCACACCAATCGGCGTAAAAGTCGACAAAGACTGGCTTGCCGTCTTTGTTTTGAAGGGTGGCGTCAAAATCAGCTTCTGTCAGGTGCGCAGCACCAACTGAGTTTGAGGTCGTTTGAGTATCAGTCATAAATCTCCTTTTTATTGTTATTAGTACTTAAAATTAATAGCGAAAAACTTCTTTCAAAATTTCATCTAAATCCTCAGTTCTTTTTTCTCGATTACAGCGACCAACCTCACCATTAAGTAAGTCACGAGCGACTCGCCCTAGTGAACTTCGGGCAGCTACTACTTGGCGGACAATCTCGACACAACTGCGTTCATCATCCAGCATAGAAATAATGCCATCGAGTTGGCCACGGATTCGTTTCAGTTGGAGCAAAGTTGGATCTTCTGGCATGAATTGGTGTGGATTTACTTTGATCTAAGTCTGTTTTTTACAATACCCCTAGGGGGTATGTCTTGTCAAGCTGTAGTTTGCTTTTGGAGACGGACAATTTCACTCAATAAACTAGCTTGTCGAGCCTCTTGCTCAGGCGTCAAAACTGCAGCTTGATCGAGCTGAGTTAGTTCTTGGTTGATCGTCGCAATTTGATCTTTGACTATCATTTGTTGGAGCTCAGGAATGACGTGCGCCCACTCTTTTTCCAGCTCGCCTTTGGCTTTGATCTCCTGAAAATCAGGATTGGCCAACGTTTCAAACACCACTTGGCGCATATCTTCAGGCAACTGTTGATTTAAAAGGTCGAGCGTAGCTTGGGGACCAAGCTGGCGAATCGACTCGATCAGATAACTAAAACCAGCCTCGGTGAACCACCGGGGTTGGAGTTGGAGAGCGCGTTGAGCCAATGTCGCTTCGGGTAACGCTAAAAGTAAGAATAAGCCGTAGAGCTCCAATCGCTTTTTACGAGCTGCGAGTGGGGTCAACTTTTCAGCCGAGTCTTTAGAAGTTACTTCGCTTGCCTGGTTGGGTGGCGCCGGACGCCGCTGGCCTTTGTTTTTAAAACGCTCCACATCCTGACGAATCACTTCTTCTTTCGTCTGCAAAGCGATGGCTAATTTTTTGAAATAAACTTCCTGTTCAACCGCGTGAGTAATTTGGCCAAAAATAGGTGCCAACTCGTCAATAATTGCTCGTTTACCTTCAGGGGTTATTGGATCAAACTGCTTGAGTGCTGCTTGTAGCAAAAAGTCATAAACTGAAATTGAGGTCTTCGCAACTTCTCGCCAAAGGGCCGGTTCGGTCCGAGCCAGCTCATCGGGGTCTTTACCAGACGGCACGCTGCTGACTCTAACTTCGAGCGGTAGATCGCCCACTAAACTAATCGCTCGCTTGGTGGCCGCCACTCCCGCTTTATCAGCATCCAAACTGAAAATAACTTTAGTTGCTACCCGACTAATCAAACGCAGATGCTCAGCGGTGACAGCCGAACCCTTGATCGCCACCACATGATTGACGTGAGCTTGAGCAGAAGAAATAACATCGAACTCGCCTTCAACCACAATCACTTCCGCTTTTTGGCGAATTGATTGATACAGTTCACTATAACCAAACAACATTTCTGATTTGTGATAGAACATGGTTTCCGGGGAGTTAATGTACTTGGCTTCTTTAGTTTCTTTATCTAGGACTCGACCAGAAAAACCCACCACTTGACCTCGATGGTTAGCCAACGGGAACATAATCCGATCGCGGAAGCGATCGTATGCATTTCCTGTTCGACCAGAAACAACTAAGCCCGCATCTTGAAGATCAGCGATCGAGTACTTCTTCTTCCCATTTAAATACTTAATCAAACTATCCCAAGCCGGCAAAGCATACCCAAGTTGAAAAAGCCTGATTGATTCGGCATTTATCCCCCGCTCCTGCAAATATTGACGAGCCGGCTCACCTAATTCATGTTGAGTTAAGAGGAAATGATAATACTCTTTAGTCAATGAAAGTAAGCTTAATATTCGTTGGCGTTGCTCATCTTCAGCGCTGGGTCGATACGAGGTCAACGTAATTCCCGCTCGCTGTGCTAAGTACTCCATTGCTTCACCAAACGTCATGCCATCGTATTTTTCTAGGAATGTAAAAACATCACCACTCTCACCACAGCCAAAACATTTATAGCGTTGGAACTGCTCACTCAAAAAAAATGACGGTGATTTTTCCGAGTGAAAGGGGCACAAACCACGCAAACTTCCTCCCGACCGCTGCAAGGAGATCCGTTCACCGATCAACGCAACGATATCGGTAGCGTCTTTGACTTGTTTTACTTGAGACATGAGCACGCTAAGTATACGCTACTCGCAAAGATTTGCCGAAGCGAGTTACAATAGAGCTATGTCTGATCCAAAAAAACAACCTGCTCATCCAAAAACTACCTACTATGCAACCCCATTTCGTGATTACTTCCGAATTTTGGATGAAATTGATAAAGGGCAACGCTACAACAAGGAATTTGGCTCAGTTTTAATCCTCGGTCTAGTTGAAGAAATTGGTGAGATGGCTCGGGCTTACTTGGCTGAACATGGTCGCAAACCAACCAACCTTGCCGCTCAAGCTGATGAAACGTATGAGCAAGAATTAGGTGATATCTTGGTAGCCATTATTCGCTTTGCCCGGATCAAAAAAATCAACTTGGACGAACGGATTCGCTACTCTTTAGCCAAGATTCACAAACGACGTACCCAACCTAAAGAGTAGCTCTTATGAACTACACACTGCTAGTTGTTGAAGAAAACGCTGAACTCCGCGAGTATTTAGTAAAGTTATTAATTGCCGAACGCTACACAGTTCTGGCCGCCACCGAAGGTCCCGAAGCCTTAAAACTCTTTAAAAAAATTAGTCCTGATTTGGTGATTTTAGATGTTGATCTCTCAACGATTTCTGGTGCCACCATTTGCACGGAAATGAAACAGCTAAATCCTAAGGTCCCCGTTCTAGTCCTGACTACTAAAGATTCGCCGCTTGATATTGTCACCACCCTAAACTTAGGAGCTGATGACTACATGACTAAGCCTTTAGTGGCCGATGAACTAGTGGCTCGTCTCAAAGCTCGACTTCGGGGAAGTGGCAACAGCAGTCAGGTCTTGACCACCGCCGACCTCACTTTTGATCCAGAGAAGGTCGAAGTCACTCGGAACGGGAGCAATATCCAACTCACTCCCCTAGAGTTTCGTCTTTTGGAGTATTTACTTCTCAATAAAGGGCATGTTTTGAGTCGCGACATGATCCTGGCTCGGGTTTGGGCTTCATCTCCCGAGATTGAAACGCGAGTCGTCGATGTCTACATCGGCTACTTGCGGAAAAAAATTGATAAAAATTTTACCAAACCTTTGATCCAATCTATTAGAGGTTTTGGGTATCTGATTTTAGAATAATTGCTTTATACTGACGGTTATAAAAGAAGGAGGCATATGAATTTTATTCTATGGCTGATTTTAGGTTTGGTAGCTGGTTGGTTAGCTTCATTAATCATGAAAACTGATCGATCTCAAGGTGCTTTGATGGATATCATCTTTGGCATCGTTGGTTCAATGGTCGGTGGCTTCGCGATGAACTTTTTTGGTCAAGCCGGTGTGACTGGTTTCAATCTCTATAGTGTCATGGTCTCAACCATTGGCGCCGTAATTGTGATTGCAGTTGGCCGAGCTTTATCGAGATAAAGCCGCTACTTTAATCTACATTAAACCAAAAAAAACTAGTCCTCACCCGACTAGTTTTTTTGTGACTAAAAGTAACTAAAAAGGAATAAAAGTAAAAAGAATTCGCAAAAATAAAGTATGACTGAGGTAAAGCCAATATGATCTGTTGGCCAAAGTCACGAGTATACTTGGTGCTTTCCTAACTTGGTTGGCTAACCAAGTTAGGGTAATAACCGAAGTCGTGCCATAGAGTAAGAGTGGTAACCGTGTGAAACGAAGGGCCACAATCGGATCAATACCACCATCAATTTGAGTCATCGCGTTAGTAGCTGTCCACCACCAGCTGAAGATAGTCAGTAAGAGGGCTGCTATAACCCAACCTGAATGTTTACGCATATAACTATGGATCAATGGTAGACACATTCCCAAAATAAAGTAAAAAATCCAAGTAAAACCCCAAGCGTACTGCTGTTGATCAGTCACTAAGTAAAGATCTCGAGCAAAAACATCTCCCCGAGCTTGATAAAAGCTATATAAACCAACTTGAAAGATGGCGGCAACTGTCAGTGACAACCAAGGATATTTTTTAACCAAACCCATGATCAAAGGAAAAACTAAATACAACTGAAAAATCATCGGTACAAAATAGAGATGATAATCGGCTCTTCCCAAAAGAAGCTGCTTCCAAAAAGGTAAAATTTCCCCACTGGCTTGCCAACTAGGCAAAAACCAAAAAATAAGATAAAAAATCAGACTTGCCACACAATAAGCGGGTAATAATTTGAAAACTCGACGCTCTAGAAATTCAGACCAAGTGAAAGGCTTCGTTTGATACTTTTGCATCAATCCATAGCCAGAGAGAGCCACAAAAAGCGGAATGCAAAATCGACCTAGTTGATCAAGTCCAATTGTCAAATGGTGCCAACTAACAGTCGTGTACACTCCACCTTTAAGACTCGATAAGACATGTAAAAAAATTACGGTCGTCACTGCTAAACTGCGCAAAATAACATCACTGGCAAAGTGAGTTGGAGTTGGAGTCGAAATGGAAAGTTTTTTTTTCATACTTTAAATGACTAAAGCGATTGATCAGTTAAAAGTACAACTTGATTTTTTGATTCTAGTAAAGCTAACGCAGGACACTGATTGAGTGGCTCATTATTTGCGAGAAAACGACTAAGAGCTGTTTTCTTCTTTTCTCCCACTGCATAGACGAAAATCTGATCTGCCTGACGAATCAAGTGAGGGGTAGCAGTCAATCGGTGACGATGTGGATTATGACTGTCACTAGCAAGTTCGTAATTGACCACCGGGGTTGAAGCTGCAAAAACTATATCGATGATTACTTGATTAGTGGTTGGCAACAAACCAGCTGTGTGACCATCATCACCCAACCCAGCAAAAATAAGTAACTGCGAACCAGATTCAAGTTCTTGCGAAAAACGTTGGCCAACCTGAGTCACTATCTCAGCGGCTGTACTTGAAATAAGTGTAGAAGTGGTCAAATAAGGAATCCAAGTTGCTCCGGCTGAAGCAAGTTGTGACAAAATGCCAGCTTTTTCCAACTGGAATTCAGTACTGTCTGGATGATGAGTCGGACCCAGTCGTTCATCAAAAAGTGAAACCGTCAAGTCGGTCAAATCTGGTTTGTGTAATACCAAAAGCGCGAAAACTTCTTGATAGAGCGCCACCGCCGACCCACCAGAGAGTAAGAGAAAAACAGGTTTGTGAATCAAAAGCGATGCTAACCGCTCAGCTAAAATACTAGCTGTAGCTGACTGAACTTCTGGAGCGGGAAAGTGTATGACAAGTGGGATCATCGGAACTCATTTCAAGCTTGATTCTCAACAATATAGTTATACAGTAATCACTAGCATAGAAAAATAAGGAGCTAGTAATGCAACTTGGTTATATCGGTTTAGGAAAAATGGGTAAGAACATGGTTCTATGCCTCTTAGAAAAAAATCACCAAGTTGTCGCTTGGAATCGCTCACCTGAACCCCGACTAGAAGTGGCAGCGGCTGGGGCTCAAACTGTTGAGAGTATCGAAGAATTAATTCAGGCACTCCCCACTCCGCGGACTGTTTGGCTAATGCTCCCCGCTGGCGAAACAACCCACCAAATGATTAGTCAAGTTTCTGCTTTGCTGGTTGCCGGAGATACCTTAATTGATGGCAGCAATAATTTTTATAAAAATACAATTACTCATAACCTTGAACTCAAAACTAAAAATATCAATTTTTATGACGCTGGTGTTTCTGGTGGTCCAGCTGGCGCTCGCGATGGCGCTTGTTTGATGGTCGGTGGTGACACAGAACCATCAGCTGAATTACAGACACTTTTCAGTGATATCGCCGCCCCTGATTCATACCGATTTTTCTCAGGCACTGGCGCCGGTCATTTTGTAAAGATGGTCCATAACGGCATTGAGTACGGGATGATGCAAGCCATTGGTGAAGGATTTGAAGTCCTCCGGGCAGCTCCTTTCAATCTTGATCTGCAAAAAGTGACAGAGCTCTACAACCGTGGAAGCGTGATTGAGTCCCGCCTCATTGGCTGGTTAGGTTCTGGGTATCAAAAAAATGGGCCAGAACTTACTACCATTTCTGGTTCCGTCAAACACAGTGGCGAAGGCCAGTGGACAATTGAAACAGCTCGAGAATTGGGCATTCCAGTGCCTATTATTGAAGCCTCACTCCAATTTAGAATTGATTCTCAAGCTCAACCTAGCTATACCGGTCAAGTAGTCTCAGTTCTGCGCAATGAGTTTGGTGGTCATGAAGTCAAAATTGAGAAAAAGTCTTAGTTAAATCGACCCAAGCCCAAAGCTAAACTGGCTCGAAAACTTCGTACAAACCAGAAAAGTGATAGCACTAAGTAGATTAAGTTTAGACTGAAGCTGAAGACCAACATTCGACTATCAGCTGTGCCAGTCTCAAGGACTGAACGCATGGCCTCAAAAACATAGGTCGTGGGAATAGCATAGCTAATTGGTCGTAAAAAACTGGGTAAGCTTGCCAACGGAAAATAAACCACACTGAAAGGTAATAAAATACCAGGCAACGTCCAAACTACGGTTTGAACTTTTGGTCCCCAACGAATTACGATTCCAGCCGAGACAAAACCAACCCACCAACCAGTCATGACTGCCCCTAAGAAAAAAGGGATAAACCACCAGCCAATCGCAAAGATATTGACTGAGTAGAGTCCAAAAATTAAAGCGATTAAAACTGTAATCGTAATCACTGTCTTCATGACGGAAAGTAGTAAGACCCCAATTACCCATTCCTTCAAACTCAACGGAGTCGAAAACAAATTGACTAAATTATTGTTCCAAATTTCATCAATTAAATTACGAGACACTTCTGATTGAGAACGCCAAATCACAATCCAAAGAATTAGACCGATTAGAATACTAGCCACCACATTGTCTCGGTTGGAGTTGGTGCTTAACCACTGACTGGTAATTCCCCACAAAAGGACATCAATCATCGGCCAATAAATCATGTCACTGAGCAAATCAAAGTCACGCTTCAACGGATATAAATGACGCAAGCTAAAAGCATATAGACGTCGAGAACTGATTCTCATACTTTTTTCCTTGCTTGGCTCAAAAAATAATCTTCTAGGGTTGGTTTGGCAATCGAAATTTGAGTGTAGGTGATTTTCTCACTTGCTAGCTGTTGTAGAAAATCTGCAATTTTATGCTCATCAACCATGATCTCAATTTCTCGACCCGTGATGGTGACTGGTAGATGTCTTTCTTTAGCGAAGCGCTCAGTCCGCTTTAGACCATCGGCAATCATCAGTTGGACTCGAGCTACTGATACTGAAGCTGCTAGTTTTTGCGGTGAATCAGTCGCTACAATCGTCCCGTGTTTGAGAAAGACTACTCGATCACAAACTTCACTCACTTCATCCATATTATGTGATGTATAAACTAAACTCGTGTTGTACTTTTTTTGTTGTTGGAGCACGAATTGGCGAACTTCATGAGCAATATCCGGATCTAAGGAAGCAGTTGGTTCATCCAACAACACAATTTTAGGATACGGAATAAATGCTTTAGCGAGCATAACTCGGGTTACTTGGCCAGCTGAAAGCTGATTCATTGTCTTATCTCGTTGACCCCAAACATCAAAAAATTTCAAAAACTTTTCCACCCGACTTTTAAACTCTATTTTCGATAGACCATACATCAAACCATACACAGTCAAGTTCTCCATCACTGTCAGACGCCAAGGCATTCGGATATACGTACTAGCAAAAGTGACTGACTCCAAGATTTCTGTCCGATGAGTTGCTAAATCTAAATCACCATAGATAATCTTGCCGGCAGTTGGTGATAATACACCCAGCAACATTGAGATAGTAGTTGATTTACCAGCTCCATTTGGACCCAGCAACCCCAGGATTTCTCCTTCTCGTAACGCAAACGAAATATCATTAACCGCTACAAACTCAGCTTCACCTTTTTTGGGTGCAGGATACACTTTGCGTAAATCAGAGACACTTAAAACATCAGACATTAGTAATGATTGTACTAGATAAAACCATAACTTTGTATTTGTGAAGCCATCTGATTCGAGTCCAAAATAGTAGACAAACTCCCCAAAAATAATGAGAGGCTAAAAGTCCTAAGAAAAAATTGACTGGCCGACCATGTAATCCAGGTAGATGGAGGAGTAATAAAAAAACTGCTAGAAAAAATGAGACCGGAAAGTGTTTTTTTTGATACATCTCATATCCCATCAAAATCAAGATCGGATATAGAACCGGGATGTAGTGTTGCCAAATAATCGGTGAAACTAAAACTGAAAAAATAATGCCAACAGTCAGGTCCCCTGTTCGAAACAGGTAAATACTCCCTCCTATTATCAATAGAATAAAAAACCATAGATAGAGCGAACTGAGTTCTAAACGCGCCAAAGTCGCTTTTAGTGATTGATTATAGTAATCAGTATCAACTGTAGCTGAGGAACTCAGAATATAGTTACCCGCCTTGGATGCAAAATATGTTTGGTAGGACTCAACTCGAAAAGCTGTAATTGAGATAAGGATTAAGAAAAAAACTAGACAACTAACGACAACCACATCTTTCAGCTGCTTCCTCAGCCAACTAAATAAAATCAAAACATAGTTGGTTTTAATAGTTACTATCAAAGTTAGTAGTATGTTTTTTAGCCATTTATTTTTTGTCGTTAAGAGCAGAGTCGTAAAAGACATTACAACTAAGTTGAGTTGCCCAACATCAAAATTAAAACGAACTGGAAAAGTTAGGAGCAAGCAAAATGAGAATAAAAAAGTTGTGGGTAAAACCATTGATGGTTTTATTTTTCTAGCCAATAACCAGCTGGTCAAGAAAATACTTCCCAAGCTTAGACCAATTAGCAAACCTCTGGCTAGAGGTAACGAAAACCAAGTAAAGGGCACAAAAGGTAAAATAACCAGCGGTGGCCCAGAAGCTTGCATATATGGAAGCGTATATGGATTGGCGCCCGCCAAAATGTCTCGACTCATTCGGTAGTAGTTATCAAAATCCCAGAGCGGCTTCAAACCAGCTAAGTACTCCCAAATTTTGATCTTGATGAGGATAGTCAGATTTAAAAAAAGCAAACTCAACAGTTTTTTCATGATCACTTCACTTGAGTAAGTATCGTACCACCAAGCTGGTTGGTAATTGACAACCAAAAAAAAATCAGCCACTATTACTCGTCATACAGAAAAAAATTATAGATCTGCCTTCTATGTTAAAGAAAAATCTGCCCCTCGTATTAGCATTCGCACTGCTCTTAAATACTTTTAGTCTCCTCCTATTACCAACTCAAGTCTCAGCTGTTGATGCTGGAAATTCGCATCTTCGTTGCGACCGAATGAAAGCTGCTACCGCTCCTGGTAGTTGTTTAGTCGTCTTCACCACCTCATCCACCTCGTTCACTGAAGCTTACTTAAAGTTAACTTTGGACAGTGAGTGGGTTTCAGCTACTAATTTTTCAACTACTGCTGCCAACTACACTGTTTCAAACTCTGGTCTCCCAGGCGGCGTTACAGCTATGCCGGGTGTTGCTACAGCTGATCTGGTGTCATCAAACACGATTCGATTCCCAATCACAGCCTTAGCCAACAGTACCACCTATGGTTTCTTCATCACTGGGAGTGGACTGATCACCAATCCATCAGCCTCAACTACTATTGTTCACACCTTGTTCAGCCGTGAGAGTGGTGACACAACTACTGGCGATACTAAAGACTTATCAGTCCCAATTATTTCTAACGATCAAATTGCAATCACGGCTAGTGTTGCTCCGACTTTTACCTTTGTGTTTGCTAATAACTCTCAAGCATTGGGCACTCTATCTAGTAGTAGCGTCATCTCTGGTTCTGGTACCGGAATTACAATTACTACTAATGCACCTGGTGGCTGGAACGCTTGGGCCAAAAGTACTAACGTTGGCTTAATTTCAGCTAGTGCTTCAAAAACAATTGCGACTACGGGCACTATCAATGCTACTCCGGACACAATTACGGCTGGTACGGAAGGTTATGTCCTTGATGTCAATCTGACAACTGATGCCGCCTCAGGTGGTACAGTCGCGATCGCCAGCGAATATAATGGCAGTACTACATCTGAAGGTGGAACCTTAAGTACGACTCTTCAATCAATTGCGAGTGCCAATGGAGTGGCCAATGGCGATGTTATCACTCTAGTTCCAAGAGCAACTATTTCTGGAGTGACTCCTGCCGCATCTGACTACACCGATACCTTAACTGTGGTCGGAGCAGGCATTTTTTAATACTAGAATCATCTGCCCAACAAAGGTGATTACCCATGCATATTCGTTTTTTAATGTTGAGCTGGCTCGTTCTAAGTTTGAGTCTCTTATCAGCTACTCTGACTTCTCAAGCCTTTGCGGTCGAGCCAACTGTTGTGACCACTTCTGAACTACTAACTTCACCCACGCCTGTGACTTCGAACCCAGTCAACCTGACTATTTCACCAGTCACGATCAATCTCGAAACAAAGCCTGGTCAGAGTGTTACAACTACTCTAAAAATTCGAAATAATAGTGCTGTAACTGAAAAGCTAGTCACTAAACTTGGCAGCTTTGTTGCCGATGAGACTGGTCAGAAACCACTCTTAATTGAGCCAGATCCCAGCGAAGAGTTCTTACAATGGCTGACTGTCTCTGAACCAAGTTTTGAAGTCCAACCAAATGAGTGGAAGACAATCAAGATTACCTTTTCACCACCTGATTCAGCTGCCCTTTCATACTACTACACGCTTTATCTTCAACGAGAAACATCAATCAATCTCCAACCTGGTGAAGCCAGAATTGAAGGTTGGCCAGCCATTCTTATTTTGACAACGGTCATCTCGCCTCAAAGTCGCCATGAGCTACAACTAGAGAAGGTAGGTGTTAAACACCCATTTTTAGAGTTTTTACCTCAAGAAATTACTTTAAGTATTAAAAATAATGGTAATGTTCACACTGCACCTCAAGGGACTATTTTTATTGATGGTCAAGGTCAAAAAGATATTGCTGTTCTCCCTCTTAATCCTGATCGCTATACAGTTTTGCCTCAATCAACCCGGTCTTTTACTGTTAATTGGGCTGATGGTTTTCCTACCCACAATCTTGAGCAGAACGGAAAATTAAGTTGGGACTTTGATCAATTAAAGCACTTTCGATTTGGTAAATACACCGCGCATGTCGTGATGGTTTATGATAATGGAGAACGAGATGTCCCGATTGAGTCATTTGTGAGCTTTTGGGTAATTCCCTGGAAAATACTTTTAGCTGGTTTGGCCGTGATTGGCTTTACCGCGGTCGGCCTGACTTCAACACTGAAGCAACTATGGAAAAAAATTCACTCAACTCGAAACTCATCAAATCACACCTAAGTATTTTATTTTTTTTCATGATCAGCTTCTTTAGCTGTTCGCTAAAAGTATCTGCTCAATCAGCCACTGGTGTTATTCGACTTGAACCAGCTTTTCAGGAAATCACTCTGACTGAGAAGGAAGCCACCGTCTCGGGCGAAGTAAAAATCACAAATACAAGTCAAAAACTTCAGGAGTTTGATCTATCAGCCATTGAAATTCAGCAGTTCGATGCAAATGGCAGTATCGTCTTAAGCGATAAAACTCAAGTTAAGACCGACTCTCAGGTAGCTGACTTTATTACCTTGCCTCAAACTAAAGTTAAAGTTCTACCTAACTCTACCACCATTGTCCCTATTTTGATTACTAACGCCCAAAACTTGAGTCCAGGTGGTCACTACATTGCACTCGTCGCTCGTTTGGCTGATGGTTCGGAAAAAGATCAAGTGGTTCTACCAGCCATCTCTGCTTTTTTTCTGATCCGAAAAACTGGAGGTGAACTCTATCATCTATCACTCATCGACTCAAATTTACAAACTTCTATTTGGTGGCAGAAGTTGCCAACCATAATTAGCCTCCGTTTTACTAACCAAGGAAATACCCACCTAATCCCACGAGGCATAATCACTGTGACTGATCAATTCCAACGATTGGTTGCTAAGAGCGTCATAAATGAGAACTCACTCTATGTTTTCCCAGAAACTGAACGACCAATACTGCAAAAATTAGAAACGACTCAATCACTCCTACCGATCTCGCTCTTTCAAGTCGAAGTTATCGGGACAACTCAACCAGGATCTATTCCTTTCCAAGAAAAAAATTGGATCTTCTTTTTCAATCCACTGGGTTTTGGATTGATTTTTAGTATCATCAGCTTTTCCATCTTTTTCTTTAGAAGAGGCTTTCAAAATTACCAAAAGATGAAGTCATCAAAAAAACTAAATGTCTAAAAAAAATCTATATCTTCTCCTTAGTTGTGGTTTTTTGACTTCACTACTCTTGCTCGGTACTTTTATTAAAATCAACTCAAACCCAAATCCAATCATAGTCAATTCACTGTCACCACGAGCAGAAGAATTCATTGCCACCCAACGCCAGTCAGGAACTGGTTTTTGGAGCTATCAGCAACTTGCTAGTCCTGACACGACTCTGGAAAAACTAGAAGCTAAAGACATCGCGACTGATTGTTTTGCCTTTAGGCTCCCGTGGAACTATCGTAGTGAATTACTTACGATGACTGAGAATCGTTGTACTTGGAGTGCCAAAACTGTTGTGCCCTTAAGCCACTTACTGATTTCAAGTTACAAAATGAGTAACTTAGATGAAGATTCTGGAGTCCAACTTCGACGTCTAGAAAAAGAAACATACCGTGAAACACAATTAAGATCCACTTACTTCACCCAAGCCATTCTTTTTCGTTCAAATAGTGCTTTGATTGTCTTTGCTCAACTTGAAAAAATAGGCGTGACTATTGCACTCAATGAACTCTCGCCATCTGCCTCAATCTCTGATCAAGAATTAACCAAGATTCTGGATTCGTTCACAATCATGACTGACATTACCGTTGCTCAATAAAATTTGGTACCATAAACTATGCCTCGTCCACCTCGTTGGGTTACCCACTCGTTTGTCCTTTTACTTTTTGTCTTACCAACTAGCACCAACTACGAAATGCATGACGTCGGTTTTGGTGGCGGAGGAGTAGGTTTGGGCGACTCTGCGAACTATACGATCAGTGGCATCGCCGGTGAAGTAAGTAGTACTACTCTTGGCGGGACTAACTATGATTTGGGACCAGGACTCCAGTTTGCTCGTCAAAGTCATACACCAGCGGCTCCCACCTTTACCAATCCAGCCAATCACTACAACAAACTTAAATTCATACTCGATACTGGCACTAATCCCAGCGATACTCTCTTCAGTCTGGCTATCAGTAGTGATGCTTTTTCAACTACTAGCTATGTTCAAGCCAATAATACGATTGGTCCCACCCCGGTCTACCAAACATATGCCAGTTGGGGCGGAGCTGGAGGCGCATTTGTGATTGGCTTACAAACAAACACTACTTATAGCCTCAAAGTTCGAGCTGTCCAAACTAAGTACACTGAAAGTGCATTTAGTGCTGTTTCTACCGCTATCACTGAGTCCCCATCACTTTCTTATGACATCGATGTCAGCGCGACTGATAGTGAAACAGCAGCTCCCTATGTTGTTAACTTTGGAACTCTCACCATTGGTAGTGTCACGACCGCTCCTGAAAAAATTTGGGTTGATTTAAATACAAACGCTGAAGCTGGCGCCTTTGTCTATTTGTATGCCAATAATTCTGGACTGACCAGTGCGGCTGCTAGCTACACAATTCCATCAGTATCAAGTGATTTAAATAGCACTAACGAAGGGTATGGCATTCAGACTGCTTCAACTACCCAAAGTAGCGGCGCTCTCGCAACCTTCTCACCTTACAATGGTGCGAATCAAGTAGTCGGTCTACTTGATACTACTTCCCGGACCATTTTTGATAGCAGTGCGGCACCCATTTCAAATGGTCGAGCTTCACTCATGATCAAAGCTAGGGCTTCGACGACTACCCCTACTGCGAGTGACTATGCTTCGGTCATTACTATGATTGCAAGTGCTATTTTTTAGATTTGAATTCTTTTCTGCCAAAGCAAGATCGTCCATATCATCCCAAGTGCGAGTGTTAGTCCTATCGCCAACAAGCCTTGAAGCAAACCAATCGTATCAATAAAAAATAAACTAAGTACAACGCCGTTGAGTAGATAAAGGTTCATTGAAAAGATGACCACTTCCTCAATCCCAAACACAAAAAATCGATGAAACTGTAATAACAATTTTTGAGTTTTCCTTTTTGACCATACTTTCCAACTACAAACAACGATCAGGATTAGGTCGAAAAAAATAAAGAGATTGTACAAGTTTTGTGATTTAGAAATTTCATAATAGCGTTCTAGTAGTTCTAACCACTCTGTAGTAATAATTCGAATAGTGTTGCCAAAAATTGCTCCAAAAGGCGTCTTTGTCGGCTCAAGTTCGATTCTGGGAAAATTCTGAACATCATCAGTCCCCACTTCAAACTCAACATCTTGTGGGTAATACCCTGATGCAGTTACTTTAGCCATATACTTAGCTGGCAATAAATTTAAATCAACTATCCCATCTTTATTTGAATAGGTAGGATTACTGATTGAAGTAGTCACATTTGACACCACTTCAAATAAGCGAGTTTGTTGGCTATAGATCCAGAGATCAACTTGAGCGTATTCAATAGGACGACCATTTTTTTTGTTCACAATAGTCATTGGACTAGTGACAATGATCGAGCCAATTTCTGCTTCCGATAAATTGCCATAAATATCTTCAATTCGACTGACTATTGAATATTGACCAGCTGTGACTGGCGTTCTTACTTTCCCTACATAGACACCATCAGAAATTTGAGTAACTTTAGTTGTCAAACTTTGAAAATCATCAGTTTTATTTTTTTCAGTCGATTCACCAAGCACTAATTGAGGCCTAATTTCAACTTCAAAATTAACAATTTCTTTACTGTTGGGAGTATTCAAAACCAAGTCAATAACACTGCTTTGCATCACTACCATTGGCGATCCTGGTTGGTCTTCTTTTTCAGTTGTATCACCGCTATAAATGACTGATCGATTCTGGGAAACAGTCATCGAAGTAGCCTTCCGCGTTACCCCAACTGTTCCAGCGCTGGCTGTTTTGAAAGTAAAAATATCACTGGTCGCACTTCTTCCAGCCGGCGAGACTGTAAAGTAATACTGTGAGTCGGGATTAAGATTGGTAATATATATTTCATGATTCTTAGTTGAAGAATCACTCTTAATCGTCGCAAATAAATTGATCGGTGAGTCACCATACCGTAATTCTAGATTTGTCCCTAAATCAGCTTGAATTGAAATTTTAGCGCTCCCCATCCCAAGTGAGCGAATTAAAACTGAAGTCACTTTTTTGTTGGCTGAAGGCGAAAGGATGGTGGTTGCAGTTGCTGAAGGCGAAGTCGTTAGAGTAGAAGTGGCGCTTGGAGTTGGGGTGGAGGTTGAAATTACCTCAGCTGCATTCAAACTCACTGGCTGGTATTTAAAATTAGTACTCAATTGTTTGTCACTCACACCAGCGGGTAACAATACTTTTCCGATAACTGGGACACTCACTTTTAATGGTCCCGTGTAGTTGGCGGTGGTTTGGAGTTGAAACGTAACAAACTGCATACCGACCCCTGCTGGCAACGAAGCTACTTCCCAAGTAATTGTTTTGTTCTGCGTATCTACAATCGCCGGCGCCACCCCATAAGCTGAGGTCGCACTCCCTAGTACGTACTTGACCGCATCAACATTATTTTCTGAGGCACCTTCGACCCTACCTTTTCCCCACTCAACCTGAAAAATTACGGGCACCGAAGTAACATTGCTTGAACTGTAGCTAAAAGTGTATGTCAAAATCTGATCTTGATAGATCTCTCCAGCAGAAGGAGAGACGCTCATCTGCGTCGTAATGCTATTCGATTGTGGTGGCACTGACCCAGTCACCAAAATCGAGCCGGTGCTACTTTCAACGGCAGAAACAACTGTAGTCTTAGAGAAGAGTGAAAAAACAATCAACAAAACCAACCAACTAACTTGGCAAAACGATAAACGCATACCAGTAATAATAGCTAATTACTCTAACCGACGGAAGCTCTATTTACTTTCTTGAGTTAATTGAGCATACTGGGCGATGAAGTTACGCTCTTATCTTATTATCATCTCGATTTGTGCCACCTTAATCTTGTTTTTTGGTCTTTTCAATCGCCTGTCGATTTTCAAATATCAAAATAATGAACTGCAACGGATTTCTGATATTGCAACGCTGACTTTCGAAAATAACATTGAAACATATATCTATACCCTCTATGGAGCTCGAGGGCTCATGAATAATAAGAATACTGTTAGTCGTTTAGAATTTAATCACTTTGTCTCAAGTCTTGATTTAGCTCAAAGACTGCCAGGTGTCAACTCAGTTGGCTATGCCAAACTCGTTACTAACGATAGTAAAGCCACTTATCTAGCTGAAGTTAAAAACGATACGAGTCTAGACCAAAAAGGCTATCCTGAGTTTAGTATTCGACCAGATATCAAAAAATCTGAGTACCTTGTCTCAACGTATCTTGAGTCAAGTAGTTTTAGTGATTCACGAGTTGGACTAGGCTTTGATTTACTATCTGAAGAAGAACGGAAAAGCGCTTATGAGTTCGCTCGAGATAACAACCGAGCCACTATGACTCACACTGTCACTTCAGCTGCATCAGGCGAAAGTATCTTTATCTTGATGTTGCCTATCTTCGAACAAGGGAAACCTGTTATCAGCGTTGAAGATCGACAAGCATCGGTCACCGGCATTGTTGCACTTGGTCTTAAAAGAGCCAAACTCTTCAATGCTAGTTTTCAAACTTTCCTAGAAAATGAGTCTACCCTTCAGATCAAGATCTATGACGGCACTGAAATCAATGAAAGCCAACTTGTGTATAATAGTAATCAAGATCGGCAAGTTCTGGGTTTGATCAGCGATACCTTAAGTCTTAAAGTTGTCAAAACCGTCAAAAAAGCTAATAAAACCTGGACTATTGAGTTCAGTCAACCTCAACGACCAACTGTCTTTCTCATACCATATTTTGTGATGGCCCTGCCACTTTTTGTCATTCTAGGTCTCTCTGTCTTTGGACTTATTAGGATTCGAAGCACAGTTCGCACTAGTTCTATCTAGTATTTCGGACTTTGTTTGGCTGTTATTACCTCGAGTTTATTGCTAAATTAAAGGTGGTGCAAAAAATTTCGCGCCTTTTTATTTTCCTCCTTCTACTGGGGGCAGTTTTTTTAGTGCTGCCGACCCAGAAGGTCGTCGCAGCTCCTGGCATTCTTAAACAGATCAACTTCCAAGGCAAAGTCGTCAATAAAACGGTCGGAACGAATATTACTGATGGCTCATATTCGTTTACTTTTGGCCTTTACTCTGCATCCTCAGGTGGCGTCGCCATCTGGACTGAAACAAAATCGGTGACTGTCACAAACGGCATTTTTCAAACGCTTTTGGGTGATACAACAGCCATGCCTGGCTCGCTTGATTTTAATACTGATAATCTCTACCTCGGAATTAACTTTAACAGCGATGGCGAGATGACGCCCCGAGTCCGAATGGCAGCCGTACCATATGCTTTCAACGCTCTAAAAGTCGCTGGCCTGACCGTGAGTGACACCACCGGAACTTTGAGTATCCCCAATGCTAAAACCGTCAACTTTGGCGATGCTTTTACTACTTCCGGCGCCAACCCACTCACTCTCATCACTACTAGCACCACCAACTTGACTTTACCAACAACTGGCACCTTAGCTACTCTGGCTGGAACTGAAACTTTGACCAATAAAACTATCGGCGCTGGTGGCTTGAGTTTTGTAAGTGGATTATTACAAACACAATCCTCAGACAATGACTTTGATTTAGTCGAAAATGGCCTAACTTTAAATTTTGATTTTGGTGAAACAACTGCTTCGACGTTGACCCTAGGTGCTAGTGGGGCACTGGAAATCGAGTCAGGTGGCTCAGCAGGCTTGACGTTTGACTCAGCTTCTGGTCGAGTTGCGATTGCCACCGGTGACTTCCTGAATATCGGTGTCGCTGGCGTCTCTGGAGCTGCTGCCGGCGACATTTGGTATGACACCAGTGCTAATAAATTTAAAATTAATGAAGCTGGAACTACTAAAATCCTCTGTAACTTAACAGATGGCGGTTGTGGATCGGGTGGCGCTTCTAGCCTCCAAGGCACTTACGATGCGGATGCCGATGGCACCAACGCTACCATTTCTTTGACAGCCGCGGATGATGGACTCGTCTTTACCAACCCCTCATCCGGTGGCACAGACGGCAGTGCTTTTCTACTCCAGTTGTCGCAGGCTCACACCACCGCCAACGTCCTAGCCCTGGATATCGTCCAACTCTCGAATGCCGCCAACGGCGTCAATCTGACTGCCAACTCACTCGACGCCGAAACTGGACTGGCTATCACTGTTAACGCTCTGACCAGTGGCGAGGGTCTGACTATTAACTCTACTTCGACCGCCTTTACTGGCGCTTTAGCTGAAATTGCTTTGACTGGCTCAAATGCTAGTAACACCGGCAGCGTCCTGAGTCTTTCTAACACCGGCGCCGCCAACACCAACACTACTTTATCGATCAATCATCAAGCCACTGGCATCAATAATTTAGCTTTAAGAATTAATGATCAAGTCAACGACACCACCCCCTTCATTATTGATGGTGATGGGAGAGTTGGGGTGGGAACCCAAACCATCAGTGGCTCAACTGAGCGTCTGCTCCAAGTAGGCTCCGAAACCAACCGAGGAAATTTTGTTACCTATGGCGATGTTGTTACCAAAGGGATGAAAGATATCACCCCTTTGACGAACATCAAAGATGTCTACGTTTATGACACTACCGCTGATAGCGACGGCGGTCGCTGGATTGATTGGGCCACCACTGAAAAATTATCTTGGTATAGCGAAAGTCTCGATGATAGTCCTAGCGATCCCTGTGTGATTGCGAGCGATGATCGTTGTTATACTGACCACTTCCCCCGAAAAGCAATCTTAGTTGTCACCACTGATTCGCTCTATATTTTTGATGCGGCGACAGACGATTTATGGATGAAGTTTTCACAAAATGCAGCCGGCTATGCCTTGGGTATTGATACAAATAATGACCCCTCAAGTGTCACCGCTTTGAACGGCGTTATTTATGTAGGAACCAACGGCTTAGCTGCCGGAGGTCTCTACGCCTTTGACTTCACCACTGATCGAATGTGGAACTATGATGGCACAGATCGCTCCGGAGCCGATCTGGGAATTGGCAGTCGAAATACTACTATTACCTATAACTCTGATAACAACACTGCTTTTGATCTTGCCACCACTGGCACAGTGGCTGATTGGGTCAAAATTAATGACGTCTCAGCTACAATTATTCAAAATAGTGCTACTCCAATTGCGGCCACTACTGGACCAAACAATGGCTCAGCTGTGGTGGCCTTAGCTACTGATTCTGGACTGACTGTCATTAACCTGACCACTCAAAAAATCTTTCAATACTCGGATGCAATTGATAACGACTACAACGCTGTCGCTGTTACTCGAACAGCCAAACTCTATGGTTTGAATGAAGCCCTAGGTCAAGCCGAGATGTGGATCAATATTGATAATGAAAATAGTGCAACTCGTGTCAACGGCACACCCGACAAATTTTGGGATGAAATTTCAACGCCGCCATTAGCCAAAAGCGCTCCAACCATTCTTGCCGGAGCGCCTGATGCGCTTGAGATTGTAGAACGAGGCTCGTTGGCTGATGGTGGCAATCTTTCGACGGCCGCGGTAGCTGGATCTTCCGATTTGATTTATATCGGAACCAACCAAGGCTTAACTGAGATTCATGCGCATACCACTGTCGCTTCTGGGTGGTCAAAGTTTTATACAACTACTCGTCAAACACCATTAATGCCAGCTACTATCCGTCGACTACATACGATGGATGATGCTTCTGGCAACGTGACCAACAATAGTAACAAAACTAGCATCATGACTGCCAAAGGCACCCCAACCTATGATGTCCAAGGTGTTCGGGGAAAGACGATGTCGTTTAATGGAACCTCCCAATATCTGTGTTCTGACGTCAATGCCGACGGCACTTGTGATAATGACACTACTGACAACATGTCAACTGGAAGTTGGACAATTAGCACTTGGTTTAAACATCCGACTGCAATTACCGGCACAGACGTCATCTTTGCACGTTGCCACAATACCACTCCAGCTGCCGCGACTGGCTGCGTGGCGGCTTCAATGACTTCAACCGGTTCGATTGCAGTCAACATTGACTTTGATGCAGTATTTACTATTGGCGCGACTGGCACGACTGTTTTTCATAACTCAACTCAACTTTTCAATGATAACCAATGGCACTATTTGGTAGTTACCCGCGCTGCGACCACTGGTAACATCAATACCATGATTGATGGTAAACCAATTGGTCAGACAGCCGGTCTGAATACCACTTTGGATGCAGCCCAAATTCTCTCAATCGGGGCTGATTGTAGTGTTGGAGCGGCTTGTTCAACTGGAGCTAATTTCTGGGAAGGTCAAATTGATGACTTTGTTTTTAGCTCTAACGGAACTACCGGAACTGACAATAACTTAACTACGGCAGCTGCCCACCGTCTCTATAACGACGCTCGACCATTAGTCAATAAAAAAGTGATTACTGTCACTGATGCAACAACTGCTAGCTCGACCACCGTTGGTGACTCAGCAGAAACTTGGATTCCTAATGAGTTTGCGGGCCTCTTAGTCACCTTGACGGCCGATACTGGATCAGATCAAACTCGTCGCATTGTTTCAAACACTACCACAACACTGACTGTCTCACCCGCTTTCACTGTTGCGCCTGATACTACGACTGACTTCAAGATCGATCCTGAAGCTCTTTATGGCGCAAGTAACTCTGTTACCGCTATCGGTATTACCGCTGAGTCACCGATTGGCGAAGCCCGAATGATGTGTGTTGGCACTAATAGTGGCAGTGACACCGGTGGTGTCACTTGTTTTAACCACCAAGCTGGACCGAACTTGGTAGCTGATGTTTTTCATGCTGGTGCCAAACAACTTAATAATAGTGGAGCCGAGTGGACTGGAACAAATTATGACAACATCCAATCGCTCGATCTCTCTGGCCGAGCGTTGGTAATTGGGAGCATGGCCCATTTTTGGACAGAAACCCAAGATGTGAGACTCGGCCAAGGTCTTGATTATCTAGCCAACAAATTATTTGATGTCAGAAATCAGTTGTTAAACCTTGGTTTGACCACCTTAGCTGGGAGTACTGGTCAAGAGGTAGGTTTGACTGGCGGTGCCGACTTAGCTGAGTACTATACTTCAAACATTCCTCTAGTAGCTGGAACATTAGTGGGTCTTGATCCACAAACACCAGCAGGCGTAACGATAGCTAATCAAAAGACTGTCAAAAACTTGCTTGGTGTCGTAGCCACAGCCCCTGGTCTGATTCTGGGTGAACAAAGTGAGAATGCCTACCCAATTGCCTTAGCTGGTCGCGTTCCAGTCAAAGTCACCACTGAAAATGGCTTAATTAAAGCCGGTGATCGAATCACGGTCTCATCAATACCTGGATACGGCATGCGAACCGATACGGCTGGCAGAGTAGTTGGTGTGGCGCTCGAAGATCTTAATCCTGAAACACTGACCGCTTGTAACGAGCTCTCTACCACTCCCAACGCGCCTAAAGTTTGTGGCGAAGTCCTCATTTTTATCAATGTCAGTGATTTCTTAGGCACCCCAATCGAAACATTACTAGAAACAGGCGGCTTCAGCTTGGGTGCTTCTGACGCTGACTATAGCTCAGAGACACCGCTTTTTAATCAAAAACAAACCCAAGTTCTCAGCTTTCTGCTCCAATTAGCTGGCAGTGAAATTGCCGACGAGAATACGCAATCAAGTATCTTTGCAAAAGATATCAATGCCGTCACCATTACTGTTGATACATTACATGCCAACACTATCAAAGCCAAACAAATCGAAGGTCTAGAAATATACACCAATAAACTAGATAGTTTGGCCAATCTCTATGATCGACTAGCAACTAACTCAGCTCAGGTAGCTCCCACCGCTACCCAAAGTGCCACAATTACTGAGTTGATTACCAATACGACTCACTTAAGTTTGACTAGTTTAGGTCAGCTTTTAGCTCAAGCTAACTTGAAAGTCCTTGGTCTAGCCGAGTTTAATGGCCAAACATTCTTCCAAGAACTAGCAACTTTTGCTAAAAAAGCCATCTTTAGAGAAAGTGTCGAGTTTGAGAAACCACCAACTTTCAATCAAGACACAGCTGGCTTTGCGGTGATTGAAGCTGGTCAAGTTTCGGTCGATATCACTTTCAAACAAGCTTACGAGACTACTCCTGTGGTCACGATTTCTCGAATTGATACGCGACTCCCAGCTGAGACTACTCAAGAAACTAAAGAACTACCAACTCCAACAACCGACCTGCCGTTCGCCACCGCTCGCGTCACTCCCCAAGGTTTTACCATTCTGCTTGATCGACCAAGTACTCAGCCACTCACTTTCTCTTGGATTGGCGTTTCGATCAAAGATGTCCAGACAACTCGGTCTTCGCCTACTCCAGGCTCAACTTCCAACTCTACACCGAGCCCGAGTCCTACTCCGCAAGCAACTCCGTCATCTGAACTAAGTCTCGAAACAACACCAACTCCAACCCCCTCACCTATAGTTGAAGTCACTCCAGTACCAAGTAGCACCCCCACTCCATAATATGAAACTCACTCAAATTAGACCAGTATTTAAACTTCCACCTCGTCTCTACCACTCAAAAAAAACCATGATTGCTGTTGCACTGACCGCCTTAATCCTGGGTTGGGGTTTCTTCTTTTCTTGGTGGTGGCAAAGTTCAACACGTCAAGAACAAATCACTCATCAAGAAAACGAGGAAATCATTGCTGATATTGCTAAAATTATTCAGCTACCAACTGAAGAAGAACCTGTTTTAGCAACTGTAGCCGATGTCCAAAAACTAAAAGATCAAGTTTTCTTTTCCCAAGCAAAAGATGGTGATAAAGTTTTGTTTTTTTCTCAAGCCAAAAAAGCGATTCTCTATCGACCTAGCGAACACAAAGTGATAGAAGTAAGTTCACTGAACTTTGTTGAAGGAAAGTAGTCTATGACCATCCCGTCCATTAATAAAAAGATTCTAATTATTGGTATCTGCTTGATCAGTTGTATTGTTATAGCATCCGGAGGCTTCTTTCTTTGGAAGTATCGTCAAGCTCAAGATCTAATCCAGATTCTCCAAAACAAAGACCAAACTGGTGAAAAAGAAACTGCTGAGTTGGTCGAAAAAGTCGCTCAACTAGCAATCTTGCCAACCGAGACCCCAACCGTTGCGACTGTGACTGATGAACAAAAATTGATTGATCAACCTTTCTTCGCCAATGCCAAAAAAGGAGATAAGGTTTTAATTTATGCTGGTAGTAAAAAAGCCTACTTATATCGCCCAGAATCGCACCAGATAGTTGATATCGGCGCTCTAAATCTTGACAATCCTGCTCAAAACTCGACTTCAGAGCCCAAAGGCCCCCAATTGACTGTTGCTCTCTACAACGGCACTTCAACTATTGGTTTAACCAACACCTTTCAAACTAAGTTCACTAAACTCTTTCCCGATAGTACCGTTGAACTAAAAGAAAATGCTACTAAAAGTGATTACACTGAAAGTTTTATTGTTGATCTAGCGGGAAACCAGAAAGAACTGGCCACTCAAGTAGCAACCCAGCTCAAACTCCCTCTCAAGCCACTCCCTGAAGGTGAAAAAGCTCCAGCCACTCAATTCTTGATCATTCTTGGAAATGATGTTGTGTCACAGTAAATTACTTAGAGTTTCCGACTATCATATGCCCAATGCAGTAATGCTTGGCGCTGTTTCTTTCGACAGGATAGATCTCCAACCAAACAATTTTTCTTGATTTGACCAATGTGGCGTCTGATGGCTCGCCAACGTTTGATCTGTCGCTCATCATCTTCATGCCTTCGCCCCAAGTAGTAACGACAATACCACTGAAACCAACCTCGAGGATCATCGGGATGAATCCACCCTTTTTCTTGCCAAACAGTTAATGATTGACTAGCATCAACTCCAAAAAAATTAAGTTGAGGGTCTTTCTTCAATGGTTGAAGTTTGGCATGAACAAACCAGTCAGCTGGGAATTCATTACGACAATCAGTCAGGTACTTACCACCAAAAACACCCAGTTCCAGCATTTCTTTGGGCGTCAATTCTGGTTGGAAGTCAGGGTGAAAGTGGTCACCCATTGGCTCCATCAACGTGTAGTAGTACTTCGACTGCATTGAATCACTAACTGTGACGATTGGGGCTCTCATACTTCGCGAGGTGGCAGTGGTAAAAAAATACTGGTTCTTTTTTTGTACTCCTCAAAGTCGGGTCGACCAGCGTACTTTTTTTCCAGTAATGGCACCCCTGAAACAAATAAAATCAAAAGGGTGATAGTTATTGGACCAATAACCGTTACTAAACCATTAGGAACAGAGAGCGCCAATATAAAAATCCCCCACCAAAGTGTTACCTCGCCAAAATAATTGGGATGACGAGTATACCGCCAAAGTCCTGACTGCATGACTTGACCTTTATGTCTTTTATCGCTAATAAATTGTTTGAGCTGCCAATCGCCCATTACTTCAAAAAAGAAACCAGCACTCCAAATAAAGAGCCCCAAACCATCAAGCATAGTCAAGCTTTTGTCTGAAGAACTTGCAATCACCAAGATTGGGAGTGAAATCAAAAATAGGAAAAAAACTTGTAACAGAAAAACTTGTGCATAAGAACGAAGCAAAAACCACTTCCCCCATTGATTCCGCCACTCTAGGTAGCGAGAGTCCTCAGCTTTATGCTTATTTCGTTGATAAATATGAGTAGCTAGTCGAAAACCCCAGACGCTCACTAAAAACGTCACCATGATTGATCGAACTGTATATTCTCCAAAAATAAACAATGCACTCCAAGCCAAAAAAACAAAGCCCAAACCCCAAGCAATATCGGCCACATCATTTCTCTTTTTTAGAATTGAAACTAAAAACCAAAAATGCATGTAACTAACTAACAGTAGAACTACTAAGAAAAATGGGTTCATAAACCAAATTTAGTTACAATTAGATAACTGAGCGCTGAAACTAAGCCACCCAAAGTTGCTCCCCAAATCAAATCGACAATTGTGACTGGGAGTGGCCAGCCTTTAAGCGTAGCTAAGTTCGTTAGGTCATAGGTTGCATAGGAAATTAAACCAAAGAAAGCTCCACTAACCAAAGCGTTTAACCAAGATTTTTTCTCCAATGAAGGTGAGATCACAAAAAAAACTAAACCGGCAATAAATAAGAGATAAAAAATAATAGCGGCCAGCCAATTAATATCAGTCTTTAATAAAAATCCGATTTGCTGAGCGTAGAACTTCTTCGCCACTAAACCCAACCAAACCATATCAATCGCAAAAAAAAGTGAAAGAGTAACCAAGTATAGTTTCATATGTTTTTACTTTCAATTCCTTTATAGTACATCTGAAGTTTTGAGTAAAGGAACTAACTCTTCTAAAGGTAAACCCATGACCCCATTCAACGACCCTTGAATCGACTTAATTAAAGCTATCCCCGCCATCGTACTCAACGAAAAACTACCCGCCCAGTTAGTCACTGGCTGAGTCGTCACGTAATCGTCAATTTCCTTCAAACTTAACTCTCGAAATGAAATTTCTGAAACTGTGGTCTCACTTTTCTGAGTGCGTTGTATTTGATCTTGATACGTCCAACCAGTAAAACACAAACAAGTTTGGCCTGATAATTCTTGCAGCATCTGACTACCCTCTCTAAAAGTGGCCGGTTTTTCTAGTCGTTTTTGCTTGAGAACTAGAAACGTATCTGCCGCAATGATAATTGCCTGGGAATATTTTTGAGCCGCAACTGCAGCTTTGGCTTCAGCCACCAAACGAGCTCTAACTGCATGATTAAGATGATTGATCGCCAACTCATCAATATCTGAAGGCTCAACTTTGAAAGGAAGCTGTAAAGTCGCAAATAAATCACGCCGTTGGCGCGATTGAGTGGCAAGAATTATTTTTTGGTTTTCAATCATATTTCTAAGTTTTTCGCTCTTGAATTCGGCGACCAATCTTTGCTGCCCAAACCCGAGGGACTAAACGACTAAAAAGCGCCAAAAATGAGTTTCTAAATCCAGGAACAACTAATACTTTTCTCTCCAGCAGGCCTTGATACCCAATCCTGGCTACCTCACTGGCTGACATTAGATCTTTATCAGCAAATAATTTTGACGCCCCTAAGTTAGCAGCTTGGCTAAAATTAGTAGCTGTTGCTCCTGGGCAAAGAGCCATCACTAGAATTCCTTGTGGTTCAAGCTCATTAGCTAAGGCAATAGAAAAAGATAAAACATAGGCCTTAGTCGCATAGTAGACTGCCATTAATGGTCCAGGTATAAAACTAGCTAAAGAAGCAACATTGATAATCTCTCCCCGCTTGCGGGCAATCATTCCTGGAATTAGCAACCTCGTTAAGTGCGTTAAAGCCACGATGTTGAGCTCTAACATTGACTGTGTTTTCAACCAATCACTATCTGCAAACTCCCCAAAATCACCAAACCCAGCATTATTGATCAAAGTATCAATCGTAATTTTTCGAGTTTGGAGCTCTTGCCAAAGAACTCCAGCTGCATTTGGCTGAGATAAATCAGAACTCAAAGTAGTCACTTGGATATTATTTCTTTCAAGCAACTCGATTTTACATTGATTCAATTTCTTAAGATCTCGGGCTACTAAAACTAAATCATAGCCCTCTTGCGCCAACAAACGAGCAAACTCCAAACCAATCCCGCTGCTCGCCCCCGTAATTAAAATTGTCCTGTTTGAATTTTGAGTAGTCATCCAGTTGTTCCAAAGTACCGATCACCATAGTCTCCCAAACCCGGCACAATATATTTTTTACCATTTAGAGATTCATCTAGAGCTCCAACGTAAATTTCAACCATCGGGAACTCAGCTTGAATCGCTTGTACTCCTTCTGGTGCCGCCAGTACACTTACTACTCGCAGTGACTTAGGCTGAGTTGGCGCAATTTGACGCAAAAGATGCAACAAAGACCCCCCCGTGGCCAACATTGGATCAGTTACAATCACTACACTTTGCTCAGTAATTGGAGGTAACTTCCAGTAGTACTCATGGGCTTGAGCTGTTTTTTCATCTCGCTCCAACCCAACAAAGCCAACTTTTGACTTAGGTAATAAGTGAAGTGCCCCAAACAACATCGCCAAGCCAGCTCGTAAAACCGGCACCACGATTACTTCATCTACTAATTTCTCGGCTACAGCACCCGTTACAGGTGTAGTAATTGTCACTTTTTGTAGCTCCAAATCTCGGATTGCTTCATAAAACAATAACTCACACACTTTATCCGAGTGGTGACGGAATTTTTGGAGAGAAGTCGATGTCTGTCGTAAGTGAAGAAGTGAGTCTTGAATCAGGGGGTGAGAAACTGGATGGAGAGTGTTTTTCATAGTCTCACCTACTATAGCGTATCTGACTCTTTTAGTCAGGAAGATTCAGCTACCTCGGATCAGACAAAAAGACGCTCTCCTTTTTTAGAAAATAGTACTCAAGAAATGTAGTTAGATAAGAAAAAAGACCCTTAACTAAGCCAGTTCTAAATCTTCGGCCAGAGAAAATAATTGGCATATCGTTGATAAAAATAATTTTACCCAACTTACTGACTCGAAATGATAGATCGATATCTTCTTGGGCGTTTAATTTTGGATTAAAACCACCGGACTCTCGATAAGTCTTAGCATATATTGCAAAGTTGAAGCCACTCAGCCAGTAGTGACCAAAAAGACACCGATATACTTTCATGATAAAAGGTTGTAAAAAATTAAAAATCTGATTGTTGACCGGACCACAATCAACAATTTGGCAAGTTCCAGTCACTGCCACTCCATTGCTCTCAAGAAGTGAAGCAGTTATCTTCTCAAGCCAATCGGCGGGGAGCAGCGTATCAGCATCGGTAGATGCAATAATACTGCCCATTGCTGCATCAAAACCAGTTTTTCTGGCTTGACCTCGCCCTTTTTGTTTTTCAAAAATAACCCTAATGCTCAGAGAATTCTTGAAATTTTCCGCCTTCAAACTAGTTTGATCACTTGAGTTATTATCAACCACAATTACTTCAAATTTTTTGGTTGTTTTTTGGGCGACCAAAGTCGCTAGACACTTTTCAATCTTCTACTCTTCGTTATAGGCGGGGATGACAATTGAAATCATAGTAAACAGCAGTAAAAAACTAATTATAAGATATTTTGCCAACAAGTAAATCAAACACGCATTCTCTCCCAATAATGCCAATAATGCATATCCAGCACTTTTATTTACTCTAAACTAAGGGTTGCCAGCCCAACTCTTCTCTCTGTATAGTTTTCTTAGATGAATAACTCACCCTGGATTGAACAACTCAAGAAAAAAAGAACACCCAACACTCTGAGTGAACCGATATCGAGTGATATTGGAATCATTGGTGCTGGAATTGCCGGTGTGAGCACGGCTTACTTTACCCTGAGAGATACTCCTCATAAAGTTCTTCTGATCGAAGCCAATAAAGCCGCTCATGGAGCAACTGGCCATAATGCCGGACAAGTGGTGAGTTACTTTGAACGTCAATTTTCAGAGCTAGTCATGGACTACGGACTAGAGCTGACTGCTAGATCCCAAAAAGCTATTGAAAGTGGTTGGGCGCTGATTGATCAAATCTATGCTGAAACCAACTTAGCTACACCCATGTATCAATTTGAAGGGTATGCTGGTTGTCAGGATTTAACCGAAGTCGTAGTTCATCTCGAGAATATTTTATGGTGTCAGAAGGCAGGTCTTGAGTTCGAACCATTAGCCATCGTAGATGATTCTGAATTTCTGAAACAAATCCCTCAAAAATATGAAGGCGTATATTCACGACTACCGCACTCAGAAATCTTGCGGTTGCTTGAATCAAATGACTCTCGATTTATAGCTGTTCTTAAAGCCCGTAAAGGTTGTATGAACAGTGCCTTATTCTGCGAAGATTTGTTGGAATATCTAACTTTCACTTACCCGAATCGCTTCACTTTAATTGAAGAAAGTCCGGTTCATGAAGTTTGTTTAGAAACCAACCACGCAATCTTAAAAATCAGAAATTTAGAAGTCAAAGTTACCAACGTCATCCTTTGCACTAATGGTTTTGAGAGGTTTACTATTACCAATCGGGTAGGTAAAGATATCGATAAAAAATTCCATCACTTAGTCAGCGGTCGAGTTGGATACATGGCTGCTTATGTAGCTGATAAGGCGCAACCTCCAATCGCCATTAGCTATCTTAATAACCATCAAGAAATAAATGACCCCACTAAAGAAACCGAACCCTATTTTTACTTGACTCGACGACCATATGAAGGAGATCAAAACAAAGATCAAACTTTAATCTGTATTGGAGGACCTGAATCAATCATGGATGATACGAATAACTATCAACATGAGCACCCCTATCCAGATGAAGCTCAGAGCATGATTGATACTTTCTTACACCAAACGTATCAACACACACCTAGCGGCAAGATCCACTATAAATATACTTGGCATGGCTTGATGGGCTATACCCCCAGTGGCGTCCGGTGCATTGGGCCAGAACCATTAAATAAAGTTCTTCTCTACAACCTTGGTTGCAACGGGGTAGGAATTCTGCCCTCTATCTATGGCGGTAAAAAAATTGCTCAATTTTTGAATGGTGAAGAATTGCCTGCCTCAATTTTCGACCCTCAACTTAGTCAAAAAGAACCTCAACTAGGATTGCTGGATAAACTCGGTAGTTGGTTTTTTGGAGGGTAAAGTGAAGTCTCTACAAAATTGTTTCATATATTTTTTCTATTAATTTTAGACTTTCTTCTGCCCCATTCTTGCGTGGATTAAATTCCACAATATCTAGTGAAATCGATGGATGTTTCTTCAATTCTTTTAACAAAGGAAATATTTCTTTCTCAATAAATCCATTTGGATTTGGCGTTCCTGTTGCAGAAACTAACGATTCAGTAAATACATCGATATCGAACGATATATGCAAGTGAGGGAATTGCTTACTCCAGCCAACCAGTTCCGAAATAACTGATTCCGAAATTTCAGATGATGGATGAACAATGATGTCTTCATCTCTTAAAAATCTTTTCTCTTCATCTTCTAACAATAAGTTTCCAACAAATTGAAGTTGATTAGGTTTAAGTTTTTTGTTCTTCAATTTATACTGAGAAAAACCATTAAAAAAAGGTCTTAGCCACATGCCATGAAAATTTCCACTAGGACTTGTTTCTGGCAAATGAAGATCTGCATGTGAATCGAACATCACCAAGCCAACATTTTTCTCGCCATAGACCTCTAATACAGCAGCTAGGCTGATATAAGAAATACTGTGATCTCCGCCCAACGTAACTAGTGTTTTCCCTCCACTCCATTTCTCAAGAAGTAGAACCGTAGTCTCAGAATACAAATTCAAAACATCTTCTAAATATGAATCACTTTTTAGTAGTTCTGGGGTTTTAAATGTAATGTCAAAATTAGGTATATCCTCATTCAAGCCAACGAGCTGAATCGATTTTAGGATCTTTTCACCACCTTCTTCAACTCCAATATTAGGGATACTATGTCCAATTGGTGCAAATCTGAGTCCTAATCTTGAATTGATAATTGAGAGAAAAACATTTCTATTCATAAATGACCTTTTAAGAGTATTTTTGAGTACTAGACGAGTCTGTTAGAAATTTTTCAATAGTGTCGGAGCATCTAGGCTTTAAACCAGCGACGCGCCGCCAACGGTGTGAGCGGAAGGGGCGGGACTCGAACCCGCGAGTCTGTAAACAGACGCCGGTTTTCGAAACCGGTGCAATAGCCACTATGCGACCCTTCCCTGCAGGTTTGTCTCGAGAGAAAACAGTTATAAAGAAACGAACAATAAAAGTGCACCCGGCGCGATTCGAACGCACGACCTACAGATCCGCAATCTGTTGCTCTATCCAGCTGAGCTACGGGTGCATGAGACTGTATTTTAGTCTGGAGACAAAGATAAGTAAAGGAAGGACTTAAAGCTTAGGGTTTGCTGGCTCAAGCGGGATCATTCGCTCCAACCAAGCACCGGCTTTCTCGAGAGGAGTTAATGGTGGTTTTTCATTTATCAAGATTTCAGCTAAGACTTTAGTCATAGCATCTTGAGGCAAATCACCAATTAAAAGCGTTAGGCGATTGGGAAAACGACTAATCTCGAGGTGCAAAAGAGGTGAGTTATGCCGCTCAGTAAACCAAAAACGACCAATTTCATCCCAATAATAGAGAGTGCCCTCAACCCTAAAGCCATAAGTGGAAAGCTGGTGGCGAACCATAGTCGGAGGTACCATTTCCAAAACATACACCAAAAAACCAATCGCAACTAAGACCGCAATTGGCAGAAACTGCCCCGCAAAGAAGAGAATTAAACCAATCAAAATCAAAATCACCGCAATCGTCGTGTAGTATTGGCGATGACGTTTTTTATGAGGCCGACTTGGGGCATCCCACTCGAGGAGTATTTCTTCAGAAATTGTCTTTGGAATGGCAGCAAAAACATCAGACCTAGTCTCAGGTGCAGAAGTAGCTGGCGTTGGATTATTTTCAATCGACATCTCAGTTTGAGAAACTGATTCAGCAGTCGATACAACATCGGGGGCCACCAATCCTGGACCAGGGTTCTGGGCAAATTGGTCTTCTGGTTGGTAGCGATGGTCATCACGAGCCAGCGGCTGGTTGGTCATACTATCAGTGTACACGAAAATGGAGTTACGACGCTACTTCTCTTTTTTGAGTAAAAGAATGGTAAAATAACCCTCTCTGGTAAACTAATTTGGTGACCCACAAGTCACTCTGATCAGTCAACAAAGGAGAGGTCGCATAGTGGTCTAGTGCGGAGGTCTTGAAAACCTCTGTGGCGCAAGTCACCGTGGGTTCGAATCCCACCCTCTCCGCCAAACACCCTTGGTTGCTCCAAGACCCATCACCTATGCTCAAATAGGTTGATGTTGTCTACTAATTTTTCCACAAAAAGCATGAGTGTCTCACATTAGTCCTGTAATGGTGAAAAGCGCTGAAATATCACCAAAGGGTAAAGCGTTTGGTTCTAAGGTTTACACCATAATTGACCTTAGAACTTCCGCACCCGAACCAAATAATATCTGACCTAGTAGACCTGTTTAACACATTCTTGCCTAATATGAAATCTCTTGGGTTAGTACATTCCTATGGGTAATCAAAAGTTATTACTTTCCAAAGTTTTTTGAGACGCCCACAAAAGTGAAAAGCTCGGCGTACCTTTAGAAAATTGAAAACAATAAATTGCTCTAACTGAGTTTTCATCAATTTTTAGATTATCTTTTATTTCTTGAATTTTGAAACCTACGCTGTTTTCTTTTATTCCAGGTATAATTGGAAGAAAAATCATGCATAAATCGTTGTCTCGGTAACTATTAGTTTTTTTATTGATAAACTCAGCAAACTTTATTGAAAGATCATCTTCAAAATTCGGCATAAATTTTTTAATCTGGAATGGATAAGCCAGACCAATAAAATCACCTTCAGAAGATATAGGTGCTAACGCAAAATCTATGGGGGTATCTTCTTTGTTGTAAGTTCTGAGTATTTCTTTTAGGTCTTCTAGTGTTGGTGAAAATTGTTGTGGATAGTCATGCATTTTATCATTTTGCTCAAAAACGACACTGAGTTTTTGTTTAAGTTTCCTCTCCCAAAATGATTTTGCATGAAGACTTACAGAAAACTCATAGTCTTTTGAGTTAGCTCCTCTTCCATATTTTTTCAAATACTCAATTAGTTTTTCATCACTTATATAAAATATTCTATGTTTCATGTTAGTATTTCAAATTTGATACCTAAATTATTTAATTTTTTGTCAACTCCATCATTGTAGCTGCTATTTTCTCTTAGATGTTTCCAACCACAAATAAAAAGTAAATTATTGTACTTGCTTGTATTTATCTTGTTGATCCAATAGTCTTCTCGTTTATGTGCTTTAACCAAATTCTCTTTATGGATTTTAACTATTTCATTAATGGATAAGTTTGATTTATCAGAAAAATTAATTAAAGATAAATTTAATGTTTGATATTCTTCGATGCTAGGATCGCATGCTAAATAGTTTATATTAAGTTCTGTGGAAATTTCTGAGGCAATGGATTGTTGGATTTGATATAATTTAGAAGCATCTTCACTCCATTCTTCTGCAAGAAAGTCAATTTCATATTTTTTAATTGTGTCTATTAACTTTTTTTTATATTGACCAATATACTCTTTTTTAATACCAGCTTGAATTGGATGAATAGTGCCATAAAGGTAAATCATAACTACTATTCTAGCATTTTGCTTTCTTATCTAATCGCTCAAGTTAATAAATTCTTATGATTAATTTAACAGGTATAATAGTTCTATGAACAAAAAAACAAAACAAATTAAAAATAAAATTCCATCAAATGCTGAGATTGATTTAGATCATTTTGATATAAGTGGGTATAGGCATCCAATAGAAGGGCTTAGACTATTACAAGAAGTTGGTAATGGTAAACTAGGTTTAGATTTGTATAGATGTGAGTGTGGTAATATTTTTATATTTCCATCATCAGAAATTTCAAAAGTTGGAGACAGAATAAAAGAAGGAAGCCTCTTGTGTAATACTTGCGCACCTAAGGGTGCAAAAATGAGATTTGAACTTACACCTACAGACAAAAAAAACGAAGATAAAATAATAGAGGCTCTTTCTCAGGTATTTGAAGATGCTAGGAAGGAAAATAGATTTAGTTTTTCTTATTACTTATGGAGTGTTTTACCAAAATCTAGGAAAGTTGATGTAATGTTTGATACAATTTCAACTTTTCAAAGTGTTCTTGGGAGAATATCTTCAGAAGCACTAGCAAAGAAAATGGGAGTGGCACTCCCTTCAGCTTTTGGAGAATTTCATGAAAAAACAGAAACAGTTTTAACTTTGATGATCTATTGCCATCTTCATGAAACAACCGATTTTCTTGATATTTTATATGTATTATTAACAATCGCTACTTCTGAATATAGAACCGTTATTGAAGACGAGCGAGGTTTTCCTGCTATTAAATTTCCACCAGAGGGGTTAATTGCTAATGATGTATATAAAAAACTACCAATTATTATTAAACTCTGCAAAAAAGGTGGGTATACTGATTTAGCTAAGCTATTAAAAGATGTATACAAACCATATATTCGTAATGCAGTTTATCATTCTCAGTATGAAATAACTGATGAATCAATTAGTTTTAGATATAAGATAGATTATGAAGATACGGAGTATGTTGAAAAAACACTTTCTTTAGCTGAATTTTCATCTCTTTATCGAAGTATGATTGTTCTTCATATTGGCTTATTAGAGGGAATATCTGAAGAGAGAGATAAGTTATTCAAATTGGGTGTTGTTAAAGAAAAAGGGATGACTCTAACTCCAATTGTAAAAGGAACCGGTTTTTCTGTAAGAATCCAATATAATTAAATTTAATATTAAGTTTGTTCATGCCAGCATTAATTCCCACAAATCAGCATGATTATTCTTAATTTGATTCAGACTTAATTTAATTAAATTGAAATCATGGATTTTTATTCTTAGTAGATTGATAGTATTTCTTTTACTCACATATCAATTTTACGACATTAACTCTAGTTTTCTTTGGCATAAATTAAATTTGGTTTTCACACCCTTCAAAATTTTCAATCTTTCTTCAGGAGTCCCATACTGCAATACATGTAGTAAATATTCTCGAATAATTTCAGTTTGAGAAGTAGATATTTCATCATTATCTTGCACCCCATTATTGTGTTTAGTTATTTCAAATCTCGGAGTAAATTTATCAATAACAGTAGCTTTAAAATGTTGAAGCCGTTTAACCTCTACTTCAAATTCCTGCATTAGGTATTTGGCATTTAGCTTTACATTTGGTAGGTGTCCAATCAGCTGCGTAATTAACTCTTGCTCCGTAATATATGGCTCTTTGCAATCATATTTTTTAATGCGATTGCAGTGATAATAAATGTGAGTGTTAACCTTATTCGCCTTAGTTCTTCGATATTTAATTTCTGCAGTTACACTGCCTCCGCACGAACCACATTTGCATATTTTCTTAAATGGAAATAGTTGTTTATTCCATTGTTTCGGAGCAACTTGTAGTTGTATCTGAACTTTTTCAAAAAGGGTTTTAGTGATAATAGTTTTATGAGTTCCTTTATACCAAGTATCTCCGTATTGAAACTCGCCGTAATAGAATGGATTTTGCAGAGCTACATATACTTTGCTGAGAGCCAGCTTACATCCGCTTTTAGTTGTAAATCCTATGTCATCTAACCATTTTTTAACCATTCTGCCTGAGTATCCTTGATTACCAACTTTATTAAACATTTCTTTAATAACTTGAGCTCGCTCAGAATCTTGTTCTACTGTTGAGATTCTATTTGCCTTCAGTACATTGTTGTAGCCAATCGGAGCGAGTCCTGGCCTAATTCCAAACTCACATTTATTTCTTAAACCTCTTTTAACGTTTACGCCTCGATTATCGTTTTCAAGTTTTGCCTGACTACATAAAATCATCAGTAAGAATTTTTCGTTGGGATTATTAGTAAATGATTGTGAATAGGTTTTTATATGTGATAATTTTCCCTGATCCATTAGATCTACAATTCTGCCTAAATCTCCAGCATTACGACTGAGTCTATCTGGAGACCAAGTGAGGATGGCATTATATTTTCCTTGATGTATGCAATCTAGAAGCTTATTAAAGGCAGGCCGTTGAGTAGATTCTTTAGCTGAGTGGCTCTCCGTGATTGTTTCAACAATGCTGATTTTCTCTCTTTTAGCTATCTTGAGCATTTCCGAGATTTGTCCATCAATGCTCATTGCTTGTCGTTCGTCAGATTCACTAGATTTGCGAGCGTAGAGGCAGTATTTTACTTTTTCTTCCATTGTGATTCCTTTCTCAAGGACACAAGGTACCGCGTCTGGTTTATAAGTCTAGCTGCAATACGGATTTTATTGCTAGTGAAATTTCTTTGTAGTTTTCTCTAAAAGATTCAAGGTCAATTGTTAAAGTATCGTTCATTAATATGTCTTTTGATAAATTTAAGCTCGAATCACACGTATTGGCATAAAAAATATCAGCAATTTTTTCCAGTGAAACAACTGATACAGAATTTACTAACCATGGAAATTTTAGTTTAATTTTGCCATTTGAGTATATTGTAAATGGTGAAGTGCTTGCATGAATCTTATTTGTGACCCGCTGCCTTAATAATGCGCAGTGACTGTAAAATATCAGTATTGTGAATGAGGGGCAATATGGCAGAAATTTCGGAGATAAAGGCTGGCCTACATCGCACCCATATTGGCTCAATTGAGCTTGGTAAACAGAATGTTTCTTTAGAAAACATTGGAAGACTTGCAAAACATCTTAAAGTCACCCTTCCAGAACTCTTAAACCGTTCAACTACTCGGTCAAGACTTTCTCGCGCTTTGTCTGATAACTTCATAGTATTTTGACAAGCTGCTAGTAATTAATAATTTTTTTATGGGAAGCAGCTCGCCTGCTTCCCATACCTGGGAACTAAACAAGCAGGATGAAATTTTGCAAGGGCAAGCACGCAAAGCGGGCGCAGTATATTGAAGTGGAGCGAACGAAGATAGCGGAACGGAAACCCTTGTAAAATGAGGGGTAAGACCCCTAAAAGTGCTTAATTGTTGAGGATTATTTTAATATCTGTCTTTTCTAGATCTAAATGTTCAGCTAGTTTAACAACGATATCCCGCTTTAAATTAGTATTCGTGTTGTTCTCATAAAAATATAATGTTTCGTTAATAGCATTTGGAGTTCTCAATGCGCTTGAATCAGATGTAATATAGCGGTGCAGAAAATCGTCAGACGTAACATAATCGTAAAGCTTTTCATCTAACATAAATAGTTTCGTCAAAATAGTACCCAAGACAGCAGCCCAGCTATTACATTCGGTCACTTCACCAAGGATTGAGACCCCTTTAACTTTTGAGCCAGTTAAATCTTTTTCATCATAAAACGACAGCTCTGTTTCATTTACAACAGGTGCAAAATCAGTTATTGAAACTGGCCATATCTTTTCAATTTGTTCATACCACCAGAATTCGCGTTCTGCTAGTGCGGCTAGATCCCATTTAGATTTATTCTTAACATATTGGTTAATCAAAAGAGGGCTCTCATTGAAACCATTCTCTGTAGTTTTTTTAATTTCAAAATCATTATTTGAATATTTGGAATTATATCCAGTAAGTGTTAAGTTTGGCAGTGTATGCAGATATTGTTGATGTATTTGCTCGTAATTGTCGCCAAGCGTATCGATCCAAGCTCTGTTCAATGTCTGAGGCATGACGTGCTCAATCGTGAGCTGAATTTCTTGTTTTGCGATTTGTTTAAGCAATGCTGATTCCTTGGATTGATCATCAATCGAACTTAGTACAAAGTAGATGTAATAATTGCGCTGACTGTACATCGGATTATTTTTAATTGCACTCCTTATTTCAGCCTCTTTGGGCATACGCAATCCGCCAGTTTTGTCAGTTAAAATATACCTTAAAATTTCAGAATATTTTTGGTCTGGATATTCTATCAGATATTTCTCAATATCTTTATGGATTGAAGAGAATAAATTGTTAACACCGGTGGTTGGAATATTACAGATAATTCTTCTGGTTAGATAGGTTTCTACGCTTTCAAATACTTTATAAAGCTCAGTGTTATCTAATTTTCCGTGGGTATACTCATCCAAGACGCGCATGAGAAATGGAAAAGGAGTTTCCAATTTCAAATAGTTCAATCTAAAACCTTTATCAGCCACGAATTTATAGACGCCGTCATCATCAAGATTAAATTTTAAAAAGATGTAGTGATACAAGTAGTCAACGACTTGGCTGTAAAACTCTTCTAGCTTTGATATGTCATCTTGCGTCTCACTAATGTAGGTATAAAAAAGCTTTTTAAACTCTGGATATACCTGTTCAATCTTCACCTCCTTTTGCAACTTGCTAGTTAAATAGAATTTAAAAAAGTCTGATATGTAATCTTTATTTATGTAGGTCAATCGGCTTTCAATTTTTCCCCAGTACTTCTTAAGTACCAAATCTCTCGCTTGGTCATTATTAAGCATCAACGCAAAGTTTCTAATTTTGTCTCCATCGGTTAATGGCTTACCAGTTGAATTAATGCTTTCAAATATCTTTTGTGGGTTATCGTCAGATGAATCTAATGCAATGGTGACTACTTCAAAGTTTTTTAGAATATTGATATATCGTTGAAGATCAGCTTTTTCTTTGAAGTATAGATAGAATTGCTCGTAGGCTTGACATAACTTACTGTCTTTACTATGTGGAGTAAATTCTCTTTCAAATATTTGCTCAAAAATCTCGTTGTCTGTTGTGACAGTACGGAGCTTTATGCGATTTTTTTCTTCATTGTAGTCGTGACTATTGTAGAGATATTGGTCTTTGATTGCCTGCGCTGGAATAGTTGAGGAGCTGGGATTGTCGGAAATTATATGATAAAGAGCAGTCAACATGAGTAAAACAGTGGTAGCTCGCTGTTGACCGTCGATAATTGTGCTGTTGTTGCCCTCACTGAGGTAGACAATGCTTCCAAAATAATGATTTTTGTTTTTTATCAAGACTGACTCAAGATCATCTATAAAAGAACTTACGTTGTCTTTGTCCCATGAATAAGGTCTTTGAAAGTCTGGAATAACAAAATATTTACCTGGTGTATATAAAAACGTATTAATATTATCGTGAGTTACTTTCATAATATGATTATAGTCTTAAATAGATATTCAATCAAAACAATCTTTTAAGTGGGTCTTGCAATTCAACGTAACTTTAATTTTTTGATGTTTATTCAGTTCTATGCATTGTATGTAGTAGCTGAAAGCCCTTGCAAAATCCAGTGTAATGCCCCTTATAAGAACAGCTAAAGAATCAGCTCACGGTTCTTCTTCCTAATTACACAGTACTTCCAGGTATTGCCTGTAGCGTCAAATAACTGGGATTTTTGTCATATTGTTCTATGCGAGCAACTCAAATCAGCGTCAACAGGTGACTAGTGTTAACTGTACGCAAATATTGATAATTGTTTTGAGATTAATATGTCAAACTTGGCTCTTTTAAGCTATAATAGTGACGGTTGCAGAAAAGGTTACGATTATGTCATTTAACGAAGACACTAGAGTAAAGATTCCTAGCTTAATTCATTTGACTCGTTTGGGGTACGTTTATTTCTCCTTAAAAGACAACAGCTTTCAAATCGACCAAGAAACCAACATCATTGCCAACATTTTTGAAAATCAGCTCAAAGCTATTAATCCAGATGCCGAGGAAGATGTTATCGCTCAAGAAATTCAAAACATTAGAGCAGAGTTGAACTATGATGATTTGGGCAGAGCTTTTTACAAACGGCTAATCGGCAAGGGAGAAGGCAAACTGAAGCTCATTGATTGGGATAACTTTTCTAGAAACTCATTCCATGTCACTACTGAATTAACCTGCAAAAATGGCGAAGACGAGTTTAGGCCCGACGTTACCGTTTTTGTAAATGGCTTGCCGCTAGCCTTTGGTGAAGTAAAGAAACCAAATAACCAAGAAGGTATTAAGGCTGAACGAGACCGCATTCACTCTCGCTTCAAAAATGAAAAGTTTAGAAGTTTTATTAATATCACTCAGTTGCTCGTTTTCTCCAACAACATGGAGTACGACGATTCAGATCAACATAAGCTAATTGGTGCTTTCTACGCCACCACTGCTAAAAATTTTGACACAAGCTTCAATAATTTTCGTGAACAAAAAAGATCTGAATTTATTGATGAGATCAAAGACATTGATGAAAGGATTGAAGATTTCATCATCAAAGATAATAACTGCCCCACCATCAAACACTCTCCAGAATTTCTGTCTAACAAAGATATTGATTCACCAACAAATCGCATCCTCTCATCTCTTTTTAGCAGGAATCGGCTCAAAGAATTACTTCGCTATGGCATCTGCTATGTAAATGAAGTTGATGAGGAAACTGGCAAAGTTACCATTCAAAAACATATCATGCGGTATCCACAGTTTTTTGCCACTAAAGCAATCAAGTCAAAGCTGGATGAGAAAATGCTCAGAGGTGTTATTTGGCACACGCAAGGTTCTGGCAAGACCGCCCTAGCTTTTTACAATGTAGCTTCTCTTAAAGATTACTTCGGCAAAAAAGGTGTTGTTCCTAAATTTTATTTTGTGGTTGATCGCCTAGACTTAGCAACCCAAGCCAAAGATGAGTTTAGCAAACGTGGTTTGACAGTTCATTCTATTGATAGCAAAGAGGCACTACTGCGAGATTTTTCCTACAATACTTCTTCCGAAGGCATGACTGTGGTCAACATTCAAAAGTTTCGCGAAGACACAATGACGCTTAGAGATAGTGGTTACAGCATTAGTGTCCAAAAAGTGTTCTTTATTGATGAAGCACACAGAAGCTACGATCTCAAAGGGTCATTCCTAGCCAATCTGTACAACTCAGATAAAGAATCAATCAAAATTGCGCTGACTGGTACTCCACTCATTATCTATAAAGATCACGAAGCAGATGGCGATGTCAAAGAGGCTTCAGATAAAGAGGATAGCAAGACGACTCGAAATATTTTTGGTGAGTATATTCACAAGTACTATTACAACGATTCAATTAGAGATGGTTATACCCTCAAGCTCCTTCGTGAGGAAATAGAAACCAGCTACAAGGAAAAAGTCCAAGGTGTGATTCGTGACATCAAAGTTCAGTCAGGTGATATCAGTAAAAGAGAGCTCTATGCTCATGCAAAATTTGTTGAACCTATGCTGGATTACATCGTAAATGATTTTATTGACTCAAGGATTCGCTTTGGTGAGAAAACTATTGGGGGTATGGTTGTTTGTGATAGTTCTGATCAAGCCAGAGAAATGTTTAGAATTTTTAATGAAACAGCCGGTCAACATAAACTGAAAGCTGCTTTGATTTTGCATGATGAAGATGACAAAGAAACACGCAAGGGCAAGACGAAAGACTTCAAAGATGGCAAGATTGATTTGCTGTTCGTGTACTCAATGCTACTTACCGGCTTTGATGCTCCAAGACTTAAGAAGCTTTATTTAGGGAGAAAAGTCCGAGCACATAATCTACTGCAAACCCTTACTAGAGTTAACCGCCCATATAAAAACTTTAAACTTGGCTATGTGGTGGACTTTGCAGACATTTCTGCAGAGTTTGAAGTCACCAATCAAGCCTATTTCCGTGAACTTAAAGAGGAATACAGCGACAATCTCGATAATGAAGATCCAAACAGCATTTTTGGCTCACTCTTTATGAGTAAAACTGAAATTGATCAGCAGCTCGCAGATGTTCAACAGGCGATTGCAGATTTCACCACACAGAATCTAGAAGTGTTTAGCCAGCAGATTTCAGCCATCGATGATCGCCAGCAAATTCTCAAGCTTAAAAATGCACTTGAATCAGCCCGAGATATTTATAACATCGCACGACTACTTGGGTACACAGAAATTCTAGAAAAACTTGATTTCAAGGTCTTGGCAAAATTACTAACAATGGTCAGCGATCGGTTGAAGTTACTCAATCTCAAAGAAGCAATGAATGATGTCAGCTCGCAAGAATTACTCAATACCGCCATTGAAAATGTTGTCTTCACTTTTACTAAAACTGGTGAGGAAGAATTAAGACTACTGTCTGAAGATCTGCATAATGTTGCTGGTAAAGTTCGACAGGAATTAGACAAAAATATTCACAAAAAAGATCTTGAGTGGCTTGAGCTTTACCAGGCATTTATCAATTTACTCCAAAAACACCATATTGATCCCAATGCTGAAAGTGTTGATGCCATGAAGTTTGAGTCTGAGCGATTGAAACAAATCTTTGACCAGATCCGTGAATTAAATCGAAATAACTCTATGTTGGTTGCAAAGTTCGGTGGTGATCGAAAATTTGCAGTAGTGTTCAAAAACATTGTTCCTTCTGGAAAAGTCAGTGATAATCTAGAACTTTTTGATCTGCTCAGTGAGGCAAAAAGCAGAATCGATGCCAGATTAATTCAAAATCAAGGTATGTTAGAAAACACAGGCTACTTCCGAAAAGCTACTGGAGAGGATATTTTAGCGAGTTTTGAATCTGGAAGTTACAAGGTAGATGCTTCCATACTGCGAAATCTCATCGAGTACACAGCTGATGAGTACCTAAACGAATATCAAGGAGAATAAACTATGAATAGCACCGATTTTTCTATCAAAGCAAGACAACTTATCGACAGCATCAAAGGTATTTGCGTGAATGCTGGTCTGGGCGGAGATGCCAATGAATACAAAATTGTTACCCAAAGTTTTCTCTATAAATTTCTCAATGACAAATTCCTATTTGAAATCAATAGGCTCAATCCAAGTATCAGCACGTATGATGATTTGAAGAAATTGAGTGAAAATGAGTATGAGTTGCTAATGATTAAACTTGGCACAAAGTCGGCACACTTCAAACCAGAACATTTGCTCGAGTATCTTTTTCAGCAGCAAAACAAGTCAGGTTTCGCCAAACTATTTGATGAAACCCTCAATGATATTGCGGTAGATAACTCAGACATTTTTTCTGTCCATACTGCTGGCAACACTGAGATTAGACTTTTTGAGGAAGCCTTGATCCAAAGATCAGTTAGTGACAACTCAAAGCATGATGAAACTGCCCGCCAGATAATTAACAAATTGGCTGATAGTAAATTTGACTTCCAAGCTTTATTTTCCGCTGGTTTTGATTTTTTCTCTACCTTGTTTGAGTACATGATCAAGGATTACAACAAAGATGGTGGTGGCAAGTATGCCGAGTACTACACTCCTCACTCTATAGCCAAAATCATGGCAGAGATTCTGGTTGGTGATACTAAACCAAGCAATGTCACTGCTTACGATCCAGCGGCAGGCTCAGGCACTTTGCTGATGAACATTGCGTATAAAATAGGTCCCGACAAATGCACTATCTACTCTGAAGATATTTCTCAAAAGTCATCAAACTTACTCCGGCTCAATCTTATTTTGAATAATCTCAGTCATTCGATTGACCATATTATTCAGGGTAACACTATGACTGATCCCAGACATATTAGTAAGAAATTTGATTTTATTGTCAGCAATCCTCCATTTAAGATGGATTTTGTAGAAGATCATGACAAAATTTCTAGTTTGCCTAATGTAAATACCCGCTTCTTTGCTGGGATTCCCAATATTCCCAAGAGCAAAAAGGATAGCATGGCTATCTACTTGCTGTTCATTCAACACATCATGTTTAGTTTGTCTGAGACTGGTAAAGCCGCCATTGTGGTTCCGACTGGATTCTTGACTGCCCAGAGTGGCATTGAAAAAAGTATCAGAGAGAAGTTGGTGGAAAATAAATGGCTCAAAGGTGTGGTCTCGATGCCTTCTAATATTTTTGCCACCACTGGTACGAATGTCTCAGTGATCTTCATCGATAAAGACAATAGAGATAAAGTGGTCCTGGTTGATGCCTCCAAACTGGGTACTAAAGTCAAGGAAGGAAAGAATCAAAAGACCTTACTTAGTCACGAAGAAGAACAAAAGGTTGTAGATGCATTTAATAGTAGTGAAGCAATTGAGGACTTTTCGGTGTTAGTTGGTTTTGATGAAGTTAAAGAGAAAAATTATAGCTTTAGTGCTGGACAGTATTTTGAGATTAAGATTGAGTATGTGGATATTTCTGCGGAAGAATTTCAATCTAAATTATCGGGACACCAAGCTCAACTTAAAGAGTATTTTGCTGAGGGTAAGAAACTAGAAGACGAGATTTTAGAGAATGTGCAAAAATTGGAGTTTGTAGATGAACAGTAATAAACAAACTACATCATTGCCAGTTAGTCCGCCAGAAAACCAAGTTGTGATCTATGAGAGTGATGGGGGTGTGACCAAAATTCAGGTACAGATGACAGACGAAACTGTTTGGCTGAGTCAAGCACAGCTGGTAGAACTTTTTCAGTCAAGTAAGGCAAATGTTAGTGAGCATATTAAAAACATTTTTAGTGAGGGCGAGCTATCTCCTAAAACAACTGTTCGGAAATTCCGAACAGTTCAAAGTGAGGGTGGTCGTGATGTAACTAGGGATATCGAGTGTTACAACCTCGACATGATTATTTCTCTTGGTTATCGAGTCAAGTCCTCGATTGCTACCAAGTTTCGCATCTGGGCCACAGAGCGACTGCGAGAGTACATGATCAAAGGCTTCACCATGGATGACGAGCGCCTCAAAGAAGCTGGTGGGGGCAATTACTGGAAAGAGTTACTCGATCGCATTCGTGATATTCGCAGTAGTGAAAAAGTCCTGTATCGACAAGTGCTGGATCTCTATGCCACGAGTATTGATTATGATGCTAAGAGTGATCAAGCCAAGAAATTTTTTACTATTGTCCAAAACAAGCTTCACTATGCTGCTCATGGTAAAACTGCAGCAGAAATCATTCTGGAGCGAGCTGATGCCAGTAAAGACTTTATGGGATTACTTTCTGTTGGCAAAAGTGGCATTCACAAAGCAGATGTGACTGTTGCCAAAAATTACCTGAGCGAAACAGAACTGAAACGACTCAATAATATTGTGTCAGCCTACTTTGATATTGCCGAACTCCGAGCGATCGATGAAAAACCAACCCATATGCAAGATTACATTGACCAATTAGACAAACTCGTGGCCTCAATGGATCGAGCGGTTTTACAAGATGCCGGCAAAGTCAGCAAAATTGAAGCCGAGGCCAAAGCCCACGGCGAGTACAAAAAATATCAGGTAAAGACACTGTCGTCGGTGGAAGAAACGTATTTGGAGACGATAAAGGATTTGAAGAAGAAAGTGGAGAAAGAAGTTGGGAAGGGTGGGAAGTGAAAAAAGTTATATTCATACCACTTAGCAGAACACTTCACAAGGTTATTGACTATAGGGGGAAAACACCTAAAAAGCTTTCTGGCGAATGGTCTAAGTCAGGATACCGCGCAATATCAGCTTTAAATGTAAAGTCCACTGGTTTAGATAAACTCGATCAAATTAAATTTGTAAATGAAGATTTATATAAAAAATGGATGAAAGAAGAAGTTAATAGAGGAGATATTCTTTTGACATCAGAAGCACCTGCAGGTCGGGTTTTACACTGGGATTCAGATGAAAAAATAGTTCTCAGTCAAAGACTTTTTGCACTGAGGACAAATAATAGGTTTAATTCAAAATACCTGTCCTACTACCTTAAATCAGATGTTGGACAAAGAGTAATATTCAATAAAGTGTCGGGATCAACTGTTTTTGGAATTTCTGCCAAAATGTTTGATTTAATATCTGTAATTAATTATGACCTACCCACTCAACAAAAAATCGCCTCTGTCCTCTCCGCCCTCGACTTAAAAATCGAACTCAACAACAAAATCAACGCCGAGCTGGAAGCCATGGCAAAGCTAATATATGACTACTGGTTCGTGCAGTTTGATTTCCCTGATGAAAATGGCAAACCATATAAAACAAATGAAGGAAAAATGGTTTGGAGTGAAGAGCTGAAGAGAAAGATTCCTGAGGGGTGGGATAGTGGAACGCTTGAAGATGTATCAAATTTGATACGTGGTGTTTCTTATAATAAAAATGAAATTAAAAAAGAATCTAATGATGGTGTGATTCCCATCTTAAGAGCAACAAATATATCGGGGAATATAATTGATTTAGATAACATGGTTTATGTACCAAAACAAAATGTAAGCTCTGTTCAGTATTTAGTTCAATATGACATACTTATTACGATGTCCAGCGGAAGTAAAGATCATATTGGTAAAAATGGATTTTTTTATTACGATAAAGAAGTTTCATTTGGTGCATTTTGTGCAAAGCTCGTTGCAAAGCAAGAATTTCAATTTTATTTGTACTCATACACACAATCTGATTATATGTTTGCATCAATTCAAAATGAATGCATAGGCACTAACATCAATAATTTAAATAGCGGTCTTGTTAATGGGTTTAAAATAGTTGTTCCTTGTAACAAGGTAATCAAATTATTTAATCAACGGGTAAGTCCAATTTTTGAAAAAGTGGGTAACAACTTAAATGAAAATCAAAATCTCACTAAACTTCGAGACTGGCTTCTACAGATGTTGATGAATGGACAGGTGAAGGTAGTAGATTCAAAATGACAAAATTAAAACCTAAAGTGAGCTTTTTATTTGGATCTGGTATTTCTTTAGATCTAGGATTACCAAGTACCAGTCAAATAACTGATGTAGTTCTAAGTGGATTGCAAGCAGCTAATGATAAAGAAAGAAAAGTTTACAAAGGAAGCACTCGTCAATTTTATCTTGCATCGAAAAATGACGATAGTTTTCAACCTCAAGATGAAGACAGTAGTCAGCTAATTGAGTTAATTGTTTCCTTTCTCAACAAGTGTTCAAGCTATTTTCCCAATCCGAACTACGAACAAATTTATGAAATCGTATATCAAATTCAGCGTCATTTTTTAGAAGGTGGACAAAATCCTGTAATGGATAAATTTATTAAAAGTATACAACCACTGTTATCTCAACAAATTTCACTTTATAACCAGATAAAAACGTTTCCAGAATTAGTATTAGATCTACAAGAATTATGCTCTAAATCGATTGATTACATCGAAGACATAGTTCACCAATTAATTAGTGAAGGTGGTCAGAATTTGGAAAATGCCGATTTTAGTCATTTTGACTGGCTAAATAAATCTATTAAAAATTATCAAGTGCAACAAATTACTACTCTTAATCATGATTTAGTGCTGGAAAACTTCTTCAAAAATAATGGAATCTCATACACTACTGGTTTTGAAAAAAATGAAGACACTAAAAGTGCTACCTATCAATTCAATTGGGCGACCAAAGATAAATTGCCATTATTAAAACTTCATGGGTCACTAGATTGGAATGCATTCCAATCTGTAGGAAAGATACAAATAAAATATAGAGATTTAAGAAATGTTGACTACATTAATGGACGTTTGCAATTACCAAATGGAGATACTGATACTAGTGAAATGATGCAAGACTGGCATTCAATGAAAGTCATGGGTACTGAAAGTAAACTAATAAAGTACTCACAGTCAGTGTACCCTGATTTATTTCATCATTTTATCGAGTATTTAAAAAACTCAGATTACCTTGTTATTGCTGGATATAGCTTTGGTGATCAAGCGGTCAACGACTATATTTACGAGCAAATGATGTTGAATCCAAAATTAAAAATTGTTGTTATACATCCAAACAAAAATAGTATTGCCAATAATTCAAAAATACTTAATCATACAGATAATCTCATATTCATTGAAAAGGCTATTTGTAAAGTTGATGAAGGTCAAGATAAGTGTCACCTAGGACGTTCCCAGCTTACTTGGACAGATTTTGAGGCAGTACTAATGTAATTGAGAATAATCATGTTCACCCTCCGCCCCTACCAGCAAGAAGCCGTCCGCAAAATGCTTCGTCGCAAGAATCAGGATGGTAACGAACTGGTTGTAATTGCTACTGGTGGTGGCAAGTCTCTGGTTATTGCTGAGTTTGCTCATCAGCTAGGTAAACCAGTTTTAATTCTTCAACCAAGTAAGGAGTTGCTCGAGCAGAATGTCAATAAAATGCTGACTTATGTTTCCAAAGACGAAATAGGCATCTTTTCGGCCTCGATGAACAGTCACACCATCAACACGTTTACTTTTGCCACCATCGGAAGTATTTACAAAAAACCAGAGCTGTTTGCTCATTTTGATACCGTGATTTTAGATGAATGTGACCTGCTTTCTTCCAAAGACCAAGACAGCATGTACATTAAGTTTTTCAGTCAAGTAGGGCATCCCAAGGTATATGGCCTAACAGCTACGCCATTTCGGATGGACACGTTCGTACGCAAATCACCGTATGGATATATTGAGTCGGTGACGGCAACTAGATTGATCAATAGAACGCGGAACCGGTTTTGGAACCGAGTAATCGTGAATATTGACTACAATGATCTAGTAGTAGAAGACTATTTAGTCCCATTGGTGTATGAGGACAATACTATTCTTCAACATCATCAAATACCCAAAAATTCTGGTTCTGATTTTGATCTAGATAGTTACGTTGAAATGATTGATGGGGTCAGTGGCAGTACTGCCAAAAAAATAGCTGAATTGACTGAGAACTTCTATTCCGTACTAATTTTCTGTTCAACCATCAAGCAAGCTACCCAATTTGCTCATTATTTTGCGGATGATGCCGCCGTTGTAACCAGTGAGACCAAGAAAAGTGAACGCAATCAAATCATTACTGATTTCAGAAGTGGCAAGCTCAAAATGGTCTTTAATGTTAATGTCCTAACGGTTGGCTTTGACCACCCAAGTTTAGACTGTATTGTGATGCTTCGGCCTACTCGCTCAATTCGACTCTATACTCAAATGATGGGTAGAGGGACCAGATTAGCTCAAGGAAAATTTATCTGTACTATAGTTGATTTTGCCGGCAATGTGTCCACTTATGGCAGATTAGAAACACTAACTCTAACTAAAATTGATCGTAAGTGGGAACTTATCAGTGAAAAAGGCTCCTGGCATTTAAAAGAACTAAATAGTTTTAGGATTAGAAGATGAAAATTATCTAATAATCCTACTGCTAATACAAATCTTTACTCAGAGAACCACTCAGACGTAGGCTCGCTAACTTCTTTAATGTTGCTTTCATCTAATTTGTAGACCCCAGCTTCTTTTATTGTTTTCCAGGTTCCTTCGTAGTGTTTTATCTCTATTTGCTCGCCAGTCCAATTCTGGGTTATAAATTTAATAAAAACAGCATCCTCAGATTCTGGTAAAGCTTCTGTTTTTACTACTGCTACGCTGAGGATATTAGTGAATCTTGAAGTCCACTCGTCTTGAGTAGTCCCACTTTGATATTGAGAACTTAATAATGCGTAGCCATCTTCCATGCGACGCAGTCGAAGATTGGTATAAAAAGCTTCCACCGCTTTAGCGGGCGATTCTTCCGGATGAAGCTCAATCTTGGTGATTTTAGTATTTTGGAATCGGTACTGATTGCTGAGTAAACTATCAATCGGCACAAACAGGGATAAACCCGCAACTCCGAGCGTATTGACGCCTACTACTCGACCACAGTAATCCGTCAATGGTCCACCACTCATGCCTTTGACCAAATTTATTTCTGCCTGAATAAACGTTCCCTGTAGTGATTCAGAGTGATTGTCTATCCTTCTAGTTGTGAGATAGCGACCTCTGTTTTCAGACGCTTCTCCAAGAAGATTAGTTCCCAATGGGTAACCATAGGCAAACAAAGGGGAGTCTTCAATGAGCGAACTAGAATCAGTAGTTTCAATAACCATTTCTGGGTGAGACTCTTCGATCGATAGTGTAGCTAGGTCTAAAACTGGATCATGAGTCATGTCATAGGGGGTAACAAAATGGCCGTCTGGAAAAATGATTTTTGGGGCCGGTTCACCATCGATCACATGGAAATTGGTAATAATTTTATTGGAAGAGATAAAGAATCCACTTCCCTGACTCCATTCACCAACAATCCTGACAACTTTTCCTTTAGGGGAATCTTCGCTTGAGTTGGTAAAATAGCACTGCATAGTAAATAAACCAAATGTGTTGTGAATAAAAGCCAAATTATAAAGAAGCATGATGATAAATAATCCAAGAAATATGGACGCAAACGCAGAGCGCCAGAAATGCTTATAGCTTTTAAAAGGATAGATTAAGAATTCAAAAATAACGATGAAAAATGAAGCGATGAAGAAAACTAGATTTTTGATAAGAAAGATCAAAATACCAAAAACCCATTTCATCAATCCCAAAATCCCAGTTCTGAGTCTCAACAAAATTGACTTTTTAACTCCTTGATCTGCTAAATGTTGTGAATTCATCATAGCTATTTAATCACTTCTTTAAGCCTCCGCCAAATCTCCACCATCGCCCAAGTATCCAGCTTACAGTAAGTCAACAAGTCGAACCTAATTTTTTCTTTCTCTGATTCAGATAAATTCCCATACACCATCTCATGCCACTGAAGCATAGCTTTTGTGCCTTCATTAATATCTAATTCTTTGTAACTTAGCTCAGGACATAATACCGGCAAGACCTTTTTAATCGAGGCACTGCCGTGAAAACGGTATTCCACATATAACCCAAGTGAGAAAATCTCCATCAGGTCATAGGTTCGCTCATTGATGCTAGTCAGCTGATCACAAAACTCTGGACAAAGGATTCCTAGCTCTTCATTCCTGCCACACTCAAAGCCTTTGTTCCACACGATGACAGTCCCTGTCTCGCCAATGATCCTGCAGAGCTCTGTAGCCAGTTGTTTTGACGGATCTCCTGGCTGGGTGGCGAGATATTCATAGTGTTCAAACTCTTGTCTGTCAGGATGCCTCACCACATGGATGGAAAACTGTGTCACTGTCTGCTGATAGGGCTTATACCCATCATGCAACGGCAAGGCTTCGCCGTAGGTTTCATAGTCGAGGAAATACAACGGGAACTCTAGCTTTTGTAGTTCGTGTTTGATTCCCTCTCGATCAATCATCGGCTGACCTGTTCTAGCCGACTGGATCTGTAAACGTTGCTTGGGATTACTGACAAAGGTATCGGGAATGTCTTTGACTAACCCCACACCCATATCAATCAGTTCTCGGTACTGTTTCTTGCTGGCTCTACCCAAATCGTAGATCGAGAAATCTGGAAGACTTGGAAAACAGTGGTCAGGATAGGCGCAGGTGGTGGGATTAAAACAGTGTTCGTCTAAAGGCTCAGTAGCAAGTCGCATGATTCCCCACGCATCTGATCTCAACTGATAAACTTCATCTTCTTTCTTGGCAATATGCTCTGTCATGTCTTCCACGACAAATAACTCGTTAATATCAACCTTACCAGTCTTTTGATAGTCACTATTGGCTCTGACTAAGTAGACTTTATTGATGGGCAGGCTGGCTTTACCGATTAAGTACTGGAACGTCACATCGTATTTATGCTCTGTATGAATGGTGGTACTACTTTTAATTTCGTAAAGGTCATAGGTGTTGTGAGCAGTGTCATGAACCAGCGCATCAATGCGTGACTCATAGTTGCCATCCGTCAGCGTGGCTTCAAAGGTAATCGTGGTGCCTGCGGGATATTCCCGAGCCACTTTCTGTTGGAGAAACTCCTTAGCAAGTTTTTCGATGCGATAGCCTTGCTTCATCGTGTGCTGGTCATACAAGGAGGGAGGCTTGGGTGGCGTGGTGCTGTTGACGGACAACCATAGATGTAAAGGCGATTCCAGGTAGGTTAGAAAGTGTGATTTAGTGAGCTTCATCAAGGCTAATTATATAGGTAAATCTTGAGAAATCTAATATACTATTGCTAACTGGTACTTAGCGAAAGGAGATGATGTCTTTTCAGTATCTACACCCTAAAGAGCACTACGAAGATCGTTGTGACGTAGGCACGATCAAGGAGTGTTTGCAAACACTGGACATGGTTAATGGTATTGGCGAGAAAATGAAACTTGAACCTAAGTTTCAAAAGTATCCAGAAACTGAACAGGAACGGAACATGGGATTGTTTCGAGGCAGAATGCTCTTTCTCATCCAAGCCCAAAGATATCAACACCGAGCCTCAACAATTACAGAGTGGTTTGAAGCAGATAGAGCTAAACAAGAAAAACAGGATACTACTCCAGCTCCCAAAGTGAACTGTCCTGACTGCAATACCTCCATGACTGTTGATGACTCTCGCCATCTTGTTAGATGGGATGATAAACCCCTAAGAGTTTTGTTTACCTTCAACTGCCCTCAGTGTAAGAAACGACAAGGTGTGTATGACGATAGCGAAATCTACGTTTCCAAGCCAGACTACTGTCCTGAGTGTAAAGAGGAACTGGAGGTGACAAATAAACGAAGAGCCAAAGTGATCACCACGCTCTATACCTGCAAACACTGTGGTTACTCTAAAAAAGATGTTTTAGATTTGGATAGAAGTGATGGGGATCATGAGCAGTGGCGAGAGGAACAGGCGAAAAAAGAGATGGAAGATAAGCAACTTCTGGAAAAGTATCGAGCTAAGTTCTGTTTGTCCGAAAAGGAGGGTGAGGAATATGTTGAAACCCTAGAAGCTATGGAGGTCGCTCAGGAAGTGAAAGAGGAAGTTCTGGCTGAAATGGATACGCCAGCTCACGAAAAGCTACTAGCGGTAAACAAGATCTCCATCACTGACTTGGAAGCACTGGTGAACAAAGCACTTTTGGATAGTGGGTTCACTCGCCTGTCTTTTGGCAATCCTGATATGGATCGTCATGTGTTGGTACCATTTACTCTTCAAGAAACTAAAACCAAGCGACGTGACCGAGAAAGCATCTCTGAGGAGGGATTTGAAAGATACCAGTGGCCATGCTTATTGGACGGTTTTTTTGGTGAGTGAGAATGAGGAATTTTTAAAGAATTACCCGAGAAGAAAAGAAGTATAATGTAATAACAAATATGTCTAATGTTGTTGATACACATTATCAATTACTTCAGTTTAAATCAAAGCTTCTATTAGCTAGTGGTACAGAGTTTCAAAGTTTCTTTGAGACTCTAATCAAAAAGCATAATTCTCTATTTAAAAAGATTCCATCAGGAGGCGGTGATGGTGGAAATGACGGTTGGATTAAAGAAACTGGTACATATTTCCAGATTTACTCTCCGATTGATACTTCAGTAAAAGATGCAGATGCTGCAACCAAGCTAAAAAATGATTTTGAAACTTTAAAAGCCAACTGGGACAAAGTAAAAGAAATCAAAGAATATTTTTTTGTTTACAATGACAAATACCAAGGATCACAAAGACCTGAAAAAGAATTAGCTGAATTAGAAAAGAATAACCCAGATATTAAATTTAAGTTGTTGCTATCACATGACCTAGAGAAGATTTTCATAAATTTAAGCAACTCTGACAAACATGAGCTGGGGTTTCATATCGATCGAAGGCAAACTATTGATCTAGTAAGCAAGATCTATGAAGAAATAGATGATCAGCTTAGCAGAGACAACCTAGATTTAGCCAAGCAACTCATCACTAGTGTTGAGGAAGCAGTCCAATCACTATCTGAAGACAATCTTTCATTTGAGCTAAAGTTATTTCAAGCAAAAATCAAAGAGAAAGAAGAGCTGTTTGATGAAGCAAATGAAATATATGAAGAATTAATTGACAATAACTCAGGCGACTCTAGAGAGTATCTCTACTTGGCAGAAAATAAACTGAGAGCTAAAGACTTTGAATTAAATAAAAGACTGATAGAGACCGCTGAACAGATTAACCCACAAAATTGGTTATTAGGCATTCAAAAACTTGTTAGAGCGATAAACACTGACGATGACATCGATCTATCTAAGATCGATCCCGACAAATTTCCAGAAAACAAAAAACATAAAGCTAATTACTTTCGATTGTATTCCATTCTTTTGTGGAGGGAGAGCAGAGACTCAGATGCTGAAGAATTTCTCAAAAAATCAATACAGCTTGATCCACACAAAGTTATCGCTTATATATTAGAAATTGATGTATTAAGTCAAAAGTTACTAAGCTCCGAAGGAGTTGATTCTCAACTAGATAAAGTTGCTCTACTTCAAAAGAAGATAGATACTATCTCTGAATCATTTCAAAATATTGGAAATAGAAATAAAGCAGCTATTAAACTCGATCAAATTGTGTGTTTTAAAATCCTAAATGATTATAAAAATTTAGAAAAGACTTCAGAAGAAATATTCAACTTACTACTGCAGTGCTATTTCGACAATGGTATTGATAACATGATGTCATCACTTTTGCAAAATATTTCTATTCCCGAATGCGACCTACTTAGACTCAAGAAATACCTTATTAATGCTAAGAAAGAACCTTCAGAAAGACTGAATTTTGCATTAGCTTATCAGTTCTGTTTACAGAGCAAACTTTATACTGATGGATTTGAATTCTTTAAAGAACTTAAAAATTCAGAATATGTTAATTTAATTCAACAATTCTTGAAAAGAAATATCCAAGGTATCAAGGAAATCTTAAAGAAAAATAAAGAATTAACATTATTTTTGGCTCAGTCATTAAAGGAAGACCCTGATAATCGAAGGGCGATCATAGATATTTTGGTAGACGAATTCCCGGACTTAGCTACATATAAGGAGAAAATTCTTTTAATGGCAGATATTGATGCTAAAGACAAACGTTCTGCTCTTAAGAGAATCGAAACAGTTGGAATATCTAACTTTAAAGGTATGGAGGCTCGCCTGATTCTTGATGTACTACATGAAGTGGAGGCATGGGATCTTGAAGTAATTTCTTTAAAAGATGTCATTGTCAATGAAAAAGACTTGAAAACACTCATCAATTATAAGCTCAGGTTATTTAATGCACTTGTGAGTTTAAAAAACTATAAAGAGTTAATAGATCTTGGTGAGGAAATATTGACTACTAGTCAATATGTTTCAAAAATATCTGCTCAGAATACAGAATATATTCTTGCTCAAACAATCCAATCATTGAGTAAAAGAAGTGTTATAGATGAAACTTCTCTCATTAGAGCAAATTCTTTACTAGAAGCTGTAACTTTAAAGAAGTACTCTCTCGAGTTTCTAATCGGAGTTAAAGCAGAACTATACTTATTGCAAAAAAATCCCTCAAAGGTGGTTGATACTATTATAGAGGCCGCAAAATCAAAAAAGCTTTTTTCACAAGATGAATATGCTAGGTTATATTTTTTATTTACTAGACTTGCTAATCAAAACGGTTTAGACCTAATATCCCTTGACGTAGTTGTAGACAATGCTTTTATTAAGTTCCAAGATGATGAGAACTGGGTGTATTTTGGTGATGAAGAACATTTGGATGCAATAAGACTGCCAAAGGATGGTCAAACATATAAAAATTTACTAGCAAAACAAGTTGGAAACGAAATTAAAATATCGGACACTTATAGTTCTAAAGTAATTAATAAAAAGATTGAACTTATTTTCCCACTAGAGAAGTATTTATTTTGGAAGTCGGTACATTTATTCCATAAATTAGCAAATGATAATTTACTGAATGGAGTTGTAAAGATTGAGACACCAGAAAACGAGGATGGCATAGATTTGCAATATCTTCTTAAGTTTATGGAGGATCAGAATCAAAATACAGCTCCTTTTTTTGACAAATACCAAGAAAAGAGAATGCCATTGGCACTTCTCTCATTAAATGAAGGTGGCACTGTTAATGCTGTAGCAAGAATTCAACATGAACAAAAAGGGTTTATTCATTTCAGTAGCGGAGACATTAGAGAAATCGAATTGCAGAAGAAGCATGCAGCAGAATTACTTGAGTCAGATAAAGCACTATATCTAGATGCTACTTCTGCTCTAGTACTTTCTGAATTTGGATTAATTGATAAATTATTTAACTTTTATCCAAATATAAAGATTCCTCAATCAGTCATTAACTTTTTGATTGACACTGCTCAAAAGTTTAGCAACATCCCTGGCCAATCTGTCTATATGGGATATGCAAATGGCAAAATAAGTCTTTCTTCTATAGATGAGAAAAAACACGAAAAAATTCGAAGTAATTTTCAAAAGTGCCTTAAGATCCTTGAATCTAGACCTGAGAATCTAGAGGATATTTCATTGGTTACTAAGCAAGAATGTTTTTCTGAAAAAGAATTACTTCCTGAGTCAGTAGACGCCTGCATTCTTGCACAAAGAAACAACAGTTTCATCCTAACTGAGGATTACTACTATCTACAACTTAATAACTTTGAAACAAAGAAACCAATCCCTAAATATTTATCTTCATTCACTCTTGTGAGGTCAATGTATGAAAAGGGAAATGTGGGATTCATCGATTATTTGAATTACTTCTCATATTTATCATCTTATAGATTCCGCTTTCTACATTTTGATACAAATGATATGGAAAAAGCTTTAATTGGTGATGGAAAAATAAAGGTATCATCTATTGATGATATTTCAAAATTCAACTTTAGCTTGACGTTATCTGAAGCTTACGGAGTAAGTTTTGAAGATGGCTTTAAGGTTGTTGCAGTATTCTTGTGTAAATTAATTGAGGATGATTCAATACCACTGAATACAGTCAAACAAGTTTATAGCAAAATTATTGATGAATTTCCAACAAAACTTGGAAAAAAGGAGTTGGGTAGCATACTCGCCGAAACTTGTAAAAGAGTCATTAGCTCAAAAAGATTGAAAATGACTATAAAGGCATCCTCCAACTTGTGGGAAGTGAAAATAAGTGAAATTGCAGCAATGGCCGAAACCTATACTCCTGGACTTTGGTTACCAAAATAAAACAAGACACACTCTTTTTATAGTGTCCCATTTGTCCCGTTTTTGATAGAATTACCCTGGAAGCACGTTTTAGGAATGGGACAGTTATAACGACGCACGGGTTCCAGACCCAGGTGCTCCGCAGAAGGTCTTCGGTTGCTCCAAGACCCGTCTACTATGCTCGATTAGCTTGATGGGGCTTGCTAAAATAGAGCAGAAAACCTTCAGTATCCCAAACATAGCTTGTAATGTAGAAAATCGCCTAAATGACCCTCAAGGTATTTACGCTTAATTCTAAGCTTTTGGAGGATTTGGCTTTGTATATTCGAATACGCCATTAATTTCGCCATCTTTTCCAGATACCCAACCCCATTGACCATCTTTATGCTTTGCTACTTTCATATCAGGTAAAAGATTAGATAAAAGTGTGATTATAAACTCTTGCACAAAATCAGCTATGTACTTGAGTACTTCCATCATATACTCGTCTACATAACCAGCTTCAGTCTCAGTAATTTTTATTAATGGTGGGACAATCTCCTTAGTCTTAACAGAGTATCTAAAGCCCTGAACATTTTTTAGCTTTCCATAATGCACAGTATCATCTCGATGGACGACAATTTTTGTGATCGAAGCAGAGTGGTGCTTAATTAATTCAATTATTGGTTTTGCATTGGGCTTAATATCATCTTTAATACTCGTAGCTAAAGTATCAGCAATTGCCATCCCACTCAAATTATTTTTTCGTTTCCATGTTTGGAATTCTCTACCATAAACTGGTTTTAAGCTTTGAGCCAGTAAATCTAAGGATGTTTTAATTTGTCCAAAAAAAGCTTCAATAAGAATAAATGCATCAACTTTATTGAATAAAATATCTATATTTGTGCCTGAGATACTCCTGTCTTTTTTGATCTCTTCAATTAGGTCATCTTTTCTTTTTACGTAGTTTCTTCTTAAAGCATTAGCTTTTACTAAAGAATTAATCGAAAGCATGATGTGCTTTAAAAACTGTTCATCCGCTTTATCAATCTGTAATTTTTGATGACCCCAAAAACTAACTAGAGGCAGAATATGAGTGTTTTGGACAATAAGTAATATCTCTTCGAGTAATTGTTTATCAATCTCATCATTAATTTCAATTTCTTCCGTAAGAGTGAGTTGCTGATCCATACACCAATTATATATCGTGGAGAGTTGGCTAGCCCAGCAACCTGATTTGTCTATCGTTTAGGCTGAATTTAGAATTCACACCTTTAAGGATTTTTAGCCTCTCTTCAGGTGTTCCAAATTGAAGAACATGGAGAAGATATTCTTTGAGCATATCAGTGTGTGTTTCATTGTATTCTTTCGGACTTTGATCACCAGTATTATGAGGAGTAATTTCAACTCGTGGTATATAGTCACTAATTACGTTTGCTTTGAAGTGTTGTAGTCGCTTCACCTCTACCTCGAACTCTTGCATCAGGTAAGAGGTGTTAAGTTTTATCTTTGGTAGGTATCCAATTAACTGCTTGATCAGTTCTTGTTCGGTAATGTACGGCTCAGGGCAATCATATTTCTTGATTCGATTGCAGTGGTAGTAAATGTGGGAATTGACGATGTTTGCCTTTGTTCTTCGATATTTGAGTTCTGCTGTTACACTCCCACCGCATGATCCGCAGACACAAATTTTCTTGAACGGAAACAGTTGTTTATTCCATTGTTTCGGTGCAACTTGGAGTTGAATTTGAACTCTTTCAAACAATGTTTTCGTAATGAGCGGTTCATACGTACCTTTGTACCATATGTTCCCGTACCGAAATTCGCCGTAGTAAAAAGCATTTTGGAGAGCAACATAGATCTTACTCAGTGGCATTTTACATCCACTCTTTGTAGTAAATCCAATATCATCGAGCCATTTCTTTACCATCCGTCCTGAAAATCCTTGATCAGCAACCTTATGAAAGATTTGTTTAATGACTGGTGCTCGTTCAGGATCAAGCTCAACTGTTGATATCCGATTTACTTTCAACACATTCCGATAGCCAATTGGTGCAACTCCTGGTCTGATCCCAATCTGGCATTTGTTCCGTAACCCTCGTTTTACATTGACTCCTCGATTGTCATTTTCCAGCTTTGCTTGTGAGCAGAGAATCATCAGTAAGAACTTCTCATTGGGATTATCAGTAAATGATTGAGAATAGGTTTTGATATGGGTCAGTTTTCCCTGATCCATTAGATCGACAATCCGCCCTAAGTCACCAGCGTTTCGTGACAGTCTATCAGGTGCCCATGTGAGGATGCTGTTGTACTGCTGTTGCAAGAAAACGGTACATTAAGCACCATGGGAGCGACTCCATTCACCTGTTTGATACACAGGTAAAGACCATCGAAGAAAACACTCCAAAGCTTGTCAAAAACCTCAATCCTCATGTTATTGATGTCCTGAAGAAAGATAACGCTGATAAGACCGAAGCGGAAATTTACGCTGATTTTGCCTCAATAATTGATGATTTATAGATAACTATATCAAAATACATCACCTGGTTCTAAGACAGTCCTTTTTATAGTGTCTCATTTGTCTCATTTTTGATACAATTAGCCTGGAGTTGCCTTCTAGAATGAGACAGTGTTATAAGGACAGTTGGGTTCCAGACCTAGGTGCTCCGCAACAATCGAAAAGTTCTGACAGACCCGTCTAGTATCCCTGAATGGGTTGATGGGGCTTGGTAAATTTTCTCATTTTGAACATTTTTTGATTTAACGGCCGTGTAAGTATAAATCGTTTGTGTTATGAGATAAGATAACTGACACATATGCATGATCAATCTCCGTTCCTAGATTCCTTTTTTGAGCAAATTACCCAATCAAAATTAGATGTGTCAGATTTGATCTTAGATCATGTTGCCTACCAAGCTACTTCTTCTGAAGAATACGATCAGCTGAAACCCTTATTTATCGAGTTAGGTGAACCAATCCATGAAGAGATAATTGGTGGCAGACATGTCTCTGTTTTTAGACTCTACCAACCTACCCAATATAAAAACTATGCTTTTAGTGCTTTAGAGTTGATTGAACCTAAAGCAGGTCAGGTGTGCGAGTCAGGCTATCAACACGCTGAATTCATCGCAAAAAAGCCATTTGAGGAGTACATGAAAGAGTATCCCTATTTGAAGTAGGATACGAGCTCAATGAATAGAAGTGTCTTCTCACACCTTAAGCTCAATTTTGTTAATGGTTTAACGCTCAAGTTTTTACAAAAACCTATTCTAGAGTTGGTCTCTAGTAATTAGAATATTCCCAGTTGCTTGTTACGGTGTATCACTTACTTCAAACCACTGATAGTAGTTCATCCAGACTCATAGTCGCGACAGCCATAACTTTATCGGCTCCACCGTAGTAAACAAAAACGGTACCATCACGCAGCACGGCGCCACAGGAAAACACTACATTGTTGACGATACCGATTCGCTCAAATTCTGTTTCTGGTTCCAAGATGGGATATGGTGTGCGATAGAGCACTTTGAAAGGATCGGTGAGATCCAACAGTAAGAAACCCAAGCGATAGTTGCGATCAGACTCACTTACACCATGATAGATCAACAGCCAGCCTTTATCAGTCTTGATAGGTGGCCCAGCAATGCCGATTTTAGCGCTGTCCCAATAATTTAAGCGTGGGGTGATTGAAGCTTCTTTCTCCAGTTGGGTGCCGGTACTGAATTCTTCCAATGAATCCACATAATCGATGGCGATATCATATCCCGCAGCGCGATGCAAAATCACATACCGATCATTAATTTTTTCGGGAAATAAACAAGCATTTTTATCATCAATACGCGGATCAGAAATCAAAATGGGTTTTTGCCAAATCCAACGGTGCTGCACAAAGTCATCCACTAAAATCGAAGTCAATGCCACCCGAGGTAGATTACTACCATCATAGGCCGTGTAGAACATGTAGATTTTATCGCCAAACTGAGTCACCCGAGGATCTTCACAGCCAGAAAAGTCATTTGGCCGTTTCTTAGTCTCAAACTCCATGCGTGGGACATAGATAGGGTCATGGAACACATGGTTGATGGAGTAGCCATCTTCACTGATGGCACAGCCAATAGTAGAGGTATTGTCCAGTGACATGGCACGATAGAGAATATAGGTTTGGTTATTAACCATAATAGCGCCCGCATTAAACACTGCTTGCGCTTGCCAAGCCTGATCGCTTCGAGGTAGAAGAATCGGGTTACCAGAGTATTTGCGAAGCTTCAAGACAGCTCGATACTCACTCTGTTTAAGTAGACTCAAAAATACCGCCAATTTAACACTGATCACAGCTCCTGTAGTGTCCGCAGCGCCATAATAGATGCGGAACTCATCACCCACAATCATTGCTCCAGAAGGAAAAACGACATTTTTGATCATGCCGTTCAACTCATACTCCGCTTCTGGCACAAACAGTGACTCAGTAGTACGACCGATGATTTTTTGGGGATTAGAGAGGTCTAATAACACTGCCTCGACGCCAAAAATACGACGGTTCTCCTGGAAATAGTGTTGGATGTGAGAGTAGATTAATACCCAACCATCGACCGTTTTGACGGGGACTGCTCCTACCTCAATCTGATCAGAGTTGAGCCTTTGGATAGGAATTAAGTGTTTATCAAGCTCTGCATACCATTTTTGCCAATAACTTTCTGACCAAATGTCAGATTTCTGGTCAAAGTATGCTAAGGCAATCTTGGCAGGAGGTTCATCAGTATTAACCGTCACCACCGCCACATACTGGCCATTAATTTTTTCTGGAAAAAATGCCATGGCTTTGGCATTGAACGGGGTCACTAGATGTTTTTCATCAATGGTTCTCAGGTCTTTACTCAAAGCAATAGCAACTTTAATGCTGTCTGACGAAGGCGGCCAGTTGCTAATGGCGGTGTAGGTGATGAGAAATTCATCGTCAATATTGGTAATACGCGGGTCTTCACAACCAAAGCGTTCCCAGTCATGTTCAGGAGTAATAAACTGGCGTTTCTGCATCAGCCATAAACCATCACCACTGAGAGCATGACCAATGGTAGAGAGCTGCAGCATCTGTCCTTCATAGTCCATCTCACTTGAGATAGCGCGATAAAGGACGTGATAGTAGTCTTCTTCAGCTACAATACTGGGGTTAAAGCTGGCGGCAGCTTCCCAGAGTAAATTGGGATCTGGTTTTAAAATTGGATTGGACTCAGAGCGAGTGATCGTAATATTAAGCAAATCGTTCTTTCAGGTTATACACCGTTTTGTTGAGTATCTTCAGTGTCCACTACCAAGAAACTTGGGTCAAGTGTTGGTGCGCCAGTGCGCATGAGATCAATCAAAAATGCATTTAGATCCGCGGTAGCCACACAAACAAATGAGTCTGCCCCGCCATAGTATACAAACAGAGTTTCATCTTTAATAATTGCGCCACACGGATAAACTACGCCGGCTTTAAAACCATTATTTTCATATTTTTCTCTTGGCTCAAGGATGGGATGCGTGGAGCGATAAAGCACTTTACTGGGGTTAATGAGATCCAGCAGCATAGCCCCGATCTTATATTCACCAGCGGCTTTATCATCAACTGCCTGGTAGATCAGCAACCAACCCGCTTTGGTTTTCAGTGGCGGGGCTCCCGCTCCAATCTTGCGACTATCCCACCACTCTCTGGAACGCGGTCCGATCTTATGTTGCCCTGGCAAGAAGGTTGCACCATCAAAATCAAGTGAGTCAACGTAGTCAATCAATATATTAGGGAAGACGCGGTGCATGATGGCATACTTGCCATTGATCTTCTCGGGAAAAATACAGGCACTTTTGTCCACAATGCCCGGCTGTGAAATCAAGACTGGTTTCTCCCATAAGAATCGTTCAGCCAAAAAATCTGTCAACGCAATAGAAGTCAGGGCCACCCGAGGATGATCCCAACCATTATAGGCTACGTAAGTCATATAGAGCCGGTCATCAATAATTGTGGCACGTGGATCCTCCACGCCGCCACAGCCACCACCGGAAACAAATGGATTATTGGGATCACCAGGAGGCAAACTTACTCCCTCAAATGGCTGAGTGGGCACGTAGATGGGGAGATGATGGCGACTGCTGATAGTCAATCCATCTTCACTGGTGGCATACCCAATTTGAGAAATGTAGTCATGACCTTGAGCACGATAAAGCAAGTGTATTTTGTCTGCAACAAAAACTGCAGCAGGATTAAACGTACAAAATGCTTCCCAAGCATTGTGTTGGTTGGGAGTCAACATCGGATTGACGTGAATCGGTTTGTGGAGCTTAGGGATGGGGTGATTCAACTCGATCTCATTGCGCACTAAATAGTTGGGGTACTGTACTTCTTTAAGGCCAAAAACACTACTTTTCCAGAGCGAGTGATACCGATGATCTGGCTTAGTCAGATCGAGAAACTCCCAACCATCTGAGGCAAAACCAATATCGGTGACGTGTTTGGGAGATGACCATAAAGCATGACCTGGCTCTGCTGTTTCGAAAAGTTGAAGCCAGACTTGAATCTGTCTTGATTCTGAAACACAGTGAAAAAATACGAGCACTCCAGATTGAACAGTAAAAACATTTTCAACCTGCAGTTGAGCTACTTGAGGCACGAGCCCCAACTGTTTAGTCAGTAACCTGGTGTAATAAACTAAAATCTGCTTACGGGCGGCTGTATCAAGCTGAAGAGAGTTTCCAGCGCTAGCTTCTAGATCGCGGCGCCAAATCTGTGCGGCTAAGTACTTCCAGTTGGATTGAATTGGCCGCAGAAATTGGTGGATGATTTGGGAAAAACGAGAAAGAAAATGCATATATTCTTACTGCATCAAACAATTACTCTTTACTCAGAGCCACCGCTATCAGGAGATAAAAGCTTGAAACTTATTGTAGTCAAAAAAGACGGACAAAAGCAAGGCTTGAAGTAGAAGTAAATAAGCTGGTCAACTGATATATACTAAACCTATGAACAACCCTAAACTCACCACTGAATTCCTAGGGACCTTTTTTTTATTAACGATTGTTGCCTTCACTGGCAACCCACTCGCGATTGGTACTGGGTTGATGGTGCTTGTCTACAGCGGAGCCCATATCTCAGGCGCCCACTTCAATCCAGCCGTGACGCTAGTCTTTTATCTAAAAAAAGTTTTGTCTCAGTCAGAAGCACTCTCGTATGTCGTGGCTCAAATTTTAGGTGGTTTGGCAGCCGCTATTTTTTATGCTCTGACTCATGACAAATTTTTCACTCCTCAACCAACAACTAACTCTTGGTTGACCGCCGTCTTAGTTGAAATCGTTTTCACCTTTTTACTGGTCAGAACTATTTTATTTGTAGCAACTGACAGTAAAATCAAAGGTAATCACTATTTTGGATTAGCAATTGGAGGCGCCCTAATGGTGGCTGCTTTTACTGGCGGCCCTCTTTCAGGTGGAGCATTTAATCCAGTAGTTGGTGTTATCCCACTTCTTCTTGATGTAAAATCAATCTCAACCAACTTGCCATCAATTTTCCTGTACACGGTAGGCCCTATCATGGGCGCACTTTTAGCCTACAAACTAGATAACAAAAAACTCTAACTCATCTATGCAGACTCCTGAAAACCATCTCACTACTTTTACTACTAAAAATAACCAAGTTGCTACGCTTCGCTATCCAACTCTTGACGATGTAGCTGAGTTGACTCGATTCATTAATACGTTTTCTTTGGAAGATAGTTTTACCCGCTTCTCCGGTGAACAAATGACCTTAGCGGAAGAAGAAAGCTATTTAGTAAGTGAACTTGAGTCAATTGCAGCTGGGAACACTGTTAAACTTTTTTGTTTTGTCAACGAAAAGATGGCTGGCGTATGTGATGTTCATCGTGATGAATCTCTCCTGACTCGCAAACAACACACTGGAATTTTGGGGTTAATCATAGCGAAAGAGTTTAGGGGTGAAGGTATTGGCGAACAACTAATTCGAGCTACTATTTCTGAATCTAAAAAACGTATTTCTAGACTTCAATTAATTAAACTTGACTGTTTTGCCACCAACTCCCCAGCTCTTTCACTCTACCAGAAAGTTGGTTTCCAAGAAGTCGGTCGAATTCCCAAAGCGCTTTTTTACAAGAATGGGTATGATGATGAAGTACTGATGTTCTTAGAACTAGAGTAAATTCTTCTACCTTAGGGTATAATTCAGCCTCTATGGCCACTCAAGAGACAATTGTTCGGTTTGACCGAGTTTCCTTTAACTTCTCGCATGACAAAGTCATTCTAGATGAAGTCAGTTTTTCAGTCCGGAAAGGCATGAAAGTCGCCTTGATGGGTCAAAATGGAGCTGGGAAAAGCACTCTTTTCAAACTTTTAACTGAATCAATCAACCCTGACTCAGGGACCGTCTCGGTTGATAAAGGGATGACCGTTGCTACTGCTTATCAGGTTATCGCTCCTGAAGATATGTCGCTAACCGTCTTAGCTTACTTTCAAAAACGTTGCCCAATAGAAGTTCATGAAGTCAAACGCAGAATGGCGACAGTTCTAGAGATAGTTCACCTACACGCACCTGAAGAGAAACTGATTAGTGGTTTTTCTGGTGGTCAACAGGCTCGGTTATTGCTAGCTGCAGCCCTCATCCAAAACCCAGACCTCTTACTTCTCGATGAGCCAACCAATAATCTAGATTCAGCTGGAATTGCTCACCTAACTGATTTTCTGATTAAGTATCCTAAAAGCGTGATGGTTATCTCGCACGATGCTGAATTTTTAAATGCTTTTACCGAGGGAGTTTTATATCTTGATAGCTTTACTAAAAAAGTCGAGCAGTACGCTGGCAACTATCATGATGTGGTTGAAGAAATTTTGATTCGAATTGAAAAAGAAAACCGCTTAAATGCCCAAAAAGCACGAGGAATTCAGGAAAACAAAGATAAGGCTAATTACTTTGCACACAAAGGTGGCAAAATGCGCAACGTGGCGAAAAAAATGCGTGAAAAAATTGAAGTCTTTGAAAGTGAAAAAGTTGATGTTCGAAAAGAAGATAAAACTATTCGTCGCTTCACGATTCCTGTTCAATCAAATGCACCCGGCGACACCCTAAAACTTTCTTCTTTTACGATTATAAAAAACCACGAGCTGGTAACGAAACCTGCCAGTATCTTCCTGATGAAAAATCGACATCTCCGAATTATTGGTCCCAACGGAATTGGGAAAAGTACGTTGATTGAGTCAATGGCTCGCGGAACCCATCCTGGCCTTAGAATCCCTTCAACCCTCCGAGTCGGTTACTATCGTCAAGACTTCTCTACTTTAGACTTCAATCAAACAGTGCATGAATGTCTTTCCCAAGCACTATTCGAGTCAAAAGAAGATATTAGCGAAGAGCGTTTGAGATCAGTCGCAGCTGGATTCTTACTGAGTAATGAACAAATTAAAGCTAAAATTGGCAATCTATCAGAAGGTCAAAAGGGAATGGTGGCTTTTGCGCGCTTAGTCATTCTTCGACCAGGATTATTAATCCTCGATGAACCAACTAATCATATTAATTTTCGCCACTTACCAGTGATTGCAGCAGCTCTAGATCAGTATGAAGGAGCAATGATCCTAGTTTCTCACGTTGATGAGTTTGTTAACCAAATTCGAATTGATGATACCCTAAACCTAGAAAAGTAATCTTCTATTATTACCGTCTATGAATAATGGTCTGTCTCAGCCAATCAAAGTCTTGCTTTACTACAAGTACGTACCACTCTCGAACCCTGAGGAAATTAAAATCTGGCAAAAAGAGCTTTGTCTTTCACTCAATCTTAAGGGTCGAATCATCATTGCTGATGAAGGCTTGAATGGAACGCTAGCTGGAGAAACGACTCAAGTAGATGAGTATATTTCCCAAACCCAACTTCGTCCAGAATTTAAAGATCTAGAGTGGAAAATTTCTTATGCCGAAACTCAAGTTTTTCCTAAACTCCGGGTAGTCGTCCGAGATGAAATTGTGACCTTAGGTTTTAAGAAAAAAGGCAGTGATGTAGCGATTGATAACAAAGCTGAGTATATCCAACCAGCTGAGCTAGAAAAGCTGTATGCCAACCAGGCTGATTTCATTATTATCGATGCTCGAAATAACTATGAAGCTGAAATTGGTAAGTTTGAAAATGCAATTATCCCTCCGATTGAAAATTTTCGTGACTTCCCAGCCTTTGCTGAAAAAGAACTTAGCCAATATAAAGAAAGAGATGTCATTACTTACTGCACTGGTGGCGTTCGCTGTGAAAAAGCTTCAGCCTACTTACGAGAACAAGGATTTAAAAAAGTTCGTCAGCTGCACGGAGGAATCCACGAGTATTGTGAACAAACTGGTGGTACTCACTTTGAAGGTGAGTTATTTGTTTTTGATCAACGACTACACGTTCCGGTTAACAAAATAGCACCCACTACCATTTCCAGCTGCATCTACTGCCACAAACCACTTACTCGGTATATTGACTGCGTTGCGCCAGCCTGCGATGGTTTATTTATCTGTTGTGAGAGCTGCCAAGAAGAACACCAAGCTGCTTGTTCTACCGCCTGCGAAGATAAAATAACACTTTTTAAAACCCCGGAAAATAATCAGTTGTAACTTGTGAGTTTGGAATAGCTAACTCTTTAAGCATTTTCTGATAGGCAGTCACCATCGAGTTCGGACCAGATAAATAGTATCCCCTCTCTGCAAAATCAGGAATCTCGCTCCGAATCATCTCTACGGTCATCCGACCAGTCTGGCACTTCCAACCTTGAGTTTTTTCTTGAGTTCGAGTCAGAATCAAGATTACTTTGAGACCAATCTTTTTGGCAGCTGTAGCAAATAGTTCTTGATACGCAAAAGCATGACGATCAGGCATAACATAGATTAAAGTAATATCTCGTCGCTGATTCAAATCTAGTAAATACTTAATCATGCTGCGGAAGGGTGTAATCCCAATTCCCCCAGCAATAAAAACTAACTTCTGATTTTTATCTTTTGGCAAAGTGAAACTGCCACCCAGCTGAGAAGCAACTAACGTCGCCCCTTTCTTCATTTGAAGTAAGGCTTTTTTATAACTACTGGAGTTTTTGGTTCCAATTTTGACTCCTAAGTGAATATCATTTTCAGTTGGAGATGATGCAATCGTAAAGTAACGGCGATTTCCTCGGGTATCAACGTTTGAATGAGCTACTGTCCATTCTAAATATTGACCTGGCTGAAACTTGAGCTTTTGATCAGTTTTAAAGATAAATTCATACATTTCAGTTGCAGTTTCTTGCTTAGATTTAAGCTCTAAGACCAATCTTTGTTTTGAGCTAACTAAGTAGGAAAAAATATTACCGATCACTAACGCTAATTCTGGTGTCGAAAAAAGAGAACCAAAGTGAAATTGGATTCCAAACAGGAAACCGACTACTGCTCCATAAGCCACGTGTAGCTTTGAAGTTGGTGGCGTAGTCAGCGGCTCAGTCAACATGACGGTCGCAAAGAAAAGTAATGGCCAAGATGTAAACGACTCAATCACCAAAGTTAAAATATTGACTTCACTCGAGATTCGAGTCAAAACTATGGTTATCACACTCATTAATAGAAAACTAAAAAAGAGATGGAAACGACGAATTTTCCGTACAATCATCAAGCCAAAAATAGCCACTGCTGGTAATAAAACAGCGCTTCCTGCCCACCAAAGGGCATTACCACTTCCCAGCAAACCAATAACCACCAAAGCTACTGCGGCTGGATTAAATATATGTTTTTTATTGATTGCCAATAGATACTTAGATGCCATCGCTAGAACACCAGTCAGAATCGTCACTTTGAGGTCTACCCAATCACTACTTGGATAGAGAATTAAGTACAGAATCAGAGCTGTGATTGCAGCTGACTCAGTATTAGTTGGCACTCGTAAAACCTTTGCCAAAACATAGTTGCTGCCGTAACAAACTAAAGCTAAAACACCCCCAGAAACTATCATCCCCAGCGGCGCAAAGGAAAGAACTCCAGCTAAACTCAAACCCAAACTAATGCCAGCTAAACCCAGCAAAGAGTATAAGACCAAGCGGTACATAGTGATCGAGTTTAAAAAAGTGTCTAGTTTCTGAATCATAGTTCCTATTAAATAGTAAATAACTGAGCTGGGAAAGCCTGACTTTTTTCAATTGAAAAATCAGAGTTGAGTTGCAAGTACTCAAACTCGTATTTATCAATCAAAGTCCTTGCTGGCACAAAAAAAAGACAAGTAGAAAGACCATCGGCTAAAATTGTAGTCTTTGCCACGACCCAAGTCGCTAAAATATGACTTGGTGAAAGTAATGTTTGAGGGTTAATAATATGATGAAAATTTTTCCAAGTTCGTCGGTTGCCAGCTGAACCGCAAATACTTTGATTTGAAAGCGAGCAAACTCCAATCACTTCTTGAATATTAGCTGGGTTCTCCAACCCTACTCTTAGTGGTTGAAGTGAAGAACTACGGTGCAAAATATCACCTCCAGCATCAATGCAGTAGTTTTGGTGACCAGCGGCTTCAAGTACTTCGCTAACTAAATCAATTAAGTATCCCTTGCCAGCTGCTCCAAAATCTAATAACTGAGGTTTATTAAGTTTAATTTGAGAATTTTCATAGACCAGAACTTCGTCCCAACTAGGAGGTGAAATTAAGTGATTTTTTTGGGTTAGCGAATAAGTAGCGTCATATCCAGCATCAACTAATACCTGACCAATCAAAGGCGTAAACAGACCATTAGTCAATTGATGCAGTTCTCGATAAAGACTTAAAAGTTGATCAGCATCACTGGGCAAAGTATAAACACCAGACTTCTGAGCCATTTTACTAACTAAAGAGTCACCCCGAAAACGAGAGTAGTTTTGATCAAATGTCTCGATTCTGTGTCTTATTTTAAGTAAAAGCTGAGCAGCTGGTCTTGGCTTCAATTGATCAAAGACATCAATTTGCCATTGCGTCCCAATTGCTTCAAATTTAAAACTAACTGGAGGCTGACCACTTAGCAACTAAACCCCGGCTTGTTGCTTAATTTGCTCTAAACCTTGCATGAAGCCTTTAGGTGTCAGTGATGAACCCGAGACTTTATCCAAATTAACTTCGTTAATCTTCTTACCCATCACAAATGGTTTGTAATTTTCATTAAAAATTCCCTGAAATTTTTGAGAAATAGGTCGAGCAGTTTTTGGCTCAACAGTAGTATCGGTGATGACCCCATCTTTAAGGGTAACTGTCACTCCAATTTCTTCATCACCACCAGGTGAAGTATATTTTCCGTTGACAGTATAGGTGCCATCTTTATAGGTATTTAAAGTTGTAGTCGTTGGACTACTGGTAACCGGGACAGTCTGAGACATCGGTTCCTCAGGAGTCATTTTTTTGCCTAAGGTTGTGTAAGCCAAAGCTCCCAGAGCTACTGCTACGCCAGCTCCAACAACTAGATAAGTAGGGTTAAGACTTGATTTTGGTTGAACTTCAATTGGTTGATCTGCTTGCATAGAGCCTTTACGGTATCTAGTATGAATACTACGCATTGTAGTAGATCCTAGATTATTTTGTCAAAGGGGAAGTAAAGATTGAGGTGCAGAGAATTGGGGTTGACGAGACATTGGTAGGTGCTCACTTGGACTAGCTGAACAACGAACAGCGCAGTTCCCGCCACCAATACAGATAGTATTATCTTCAGAAGGAAACTCAAATTTGAGTTGGTTTAAGGGCATAAAAACTAAGATTAGTAATACTGTGGTTGAGAGCAAGCTAATAACAGCATTCTTTCGGGAAATTGAAATTTTTTGTTCTTCATCTAAAACTAAAAAATGGATTCGAGAACTTAAAGCATAGTTAGCAATCCCAACTGCTAGTAAGCCTGGCTCTTGCGTTCTTAAGAGCATTTTTTTCAAAACTGAGATCAGTGGAGCTTTTGTTCCCAATAATTGAATAGCTGCTTGATCAGCTTTGATTTCTGAAGTTAGTCGATACTTCAAGATTAAATCAGAAAGTAAGGGAAAAAAAGGAAAACTCATCGAGAAGACTGTGGCGATAAACAGTGTCAACGAATCATGGTGATGCAAATGGTATCGTTCATGCAATAAAATTGCCTCAATCTCTGATTTTTTCATTACTTTTAGCAAAGCGCTTGAAAAGAAAATCGTTGGTCGAAGCACTCCAAAACAAAAAGCCAATGGCTGCTCATTATCTACTAAGCAAAAATTTGAAAAAACCTGATACCGAACCAATAATTTTGTAAGTGATTTTGGATATCTAGAACTCGGTAGACTCTGTTTCTTTAGTTTTTTGATTCTAAAAATAATTAACCCAACTCGAATAAAAATCAGCCCTACTATGATAAAAATAAAACTCAATAAAACTGTCCGAAAGTGATAAGTCACAATTTGGATATTGAGTGACTGAATAAAAGCCTGGCAATTATAGATTTGTTGCTGGAACAGAATTGGAAAAGATCGACTCAAAAAACCACTCACCAATGAAGTTAAAACTCCACCAATTAGTAAAAAAATCCAGAAGTAATTATTTATTTTTTTCGTACTGTTCCAAAAGTGATAGTAAATGATCTCGCTCAGTTTTTGATAATGAATCAATACTTTGGGCAAATGAAGTAATCCCAATTTCACCAAATGATTGAAAGAATTTCTGGATAAAATTTTGAGCCAGAGTCTTTGAGTATGATTCTTTAGAGATTTTAGGTGAGTAGTGATAGGCCTTTTGTGTCTGCTTGCGCGTCACCAATCCCTTCTCGTATAAACGCTGCAAGACTGTCAAAACAGTAGTATAAGCCACTGGTTTTTCGACACTTAGTAAAGTCATGATCTCTCTGACTGAAGCCTCTTGGCTTGACCAAACCAAATTCATGACTGCTTGTTCTAAATGACTAATGGTTCGAGCTTTCATACTACAAATTGTAGTTGATTCATTCATTTTTAAAATGGGGAACTCAAACAAAGAGCCACGGAACTAACACTCTAAGGTATAATCAAAAACTGGGAAGCGTCGCATAGTGGCCCAGTGCAACAGGTTGCTAACCTGTACCACCGAAAGGTGGTTCGTGGGTTCGAATCCCACCGCTTCCGCAACGAACGACAATCCGGCGAAGCTATGATTGGCGGTTGCTACTGGATATGTGTTCGTTACATTGAAGAATTGTTAAAATTGAGCAAAAATTTCGCTTGCCACACGCAAGTCATATGAGATATGCTCAATCCTCTATGAATAAACAGCAACTCAAGACAACTTTCCGGCTTTTTACAACTGGCTTCATTATGGGTTCAGCAGATATTGTGCCTGGTGTTTCAGGTGGAACAGTGGCTTTTTTAATGGGTATTTATGAAGAATTAATTCAGAGTATTAAAACAATCAGTGGCAAAATTCCTCAACTTATTTTTCAAAGAAAGTTTAAAGAAGCCTGGCAGACTATTCCCTTTGCTTTCTTACTGCCGCTTGGATTTGGTTTGCTTACAGCTATTTTAACGTTATCGAATGTTGTTTCCTATTTACTCGAAACGTACCCTCAATATCTGTGGTCACTTTTTTTTGGTTTAGTGGTAGCAACCATATGTGTTGTTAGGAAACGGGTTGTAACTTGGAATACCCATGACTTCATCGCCATGGCTGTAACAGCTATCTTCACCTATTTTTTGGTAGGAGCTGTCCCCGTTGAAACTCCCAATACTCTATTCGCACTTTTCCTAAGTGGCGTGGTAGCAATTTGCGCCATGATTCTCCCAGGAATTTCAGGATCATTTCTACTTGTTATCATGGGGAAGTATGAACAAGTCCTCGGAGCCGTTACTAACAGAGACATCTTGACGTTAGTCGTCTTCGGATTTGGGACAGTAGTTGGTCTTAGCCTCTTTTCAAGAGTATTGAGTTGGCTATTCAAAAAGCATCATGATATTGTCATTGCTTTGTTAATTGGTTTTATGATTGGATCACTTCGCAAAGTCTGGCCTTGGAAAGAGGTCGTGACCACTAGAATTAACAGCCATGGTGATATTGTTCCATTATTGGAAAATAATATTTTCCCTCAGCAACTAAATAGTGAAGTACTTCTTTGTCTTGGTCTAGCAATCATTGGTTTTGGCTTAGTATTTGTACTCGATAAAATTCAAGTTACTAAAGAGCACATCACTGATATTGACGACTCACGATTCATTAAAGAACATTTACAAGCTGTGAAGTCTCAAGAAACTGGAGAGATTTAGTCTCAGTGATTATTCTCTATAAACTTATCCACTGGGTTAGATAAAATTATTCGACTCGCCTATGAATAATAAACTAAGCTAGTATCAAAAAACCCAGTTTTTCAACTGGGTTTTTTTAAATTTTCTAAATGCTAAAGCTGATTAGACTTGCTTCCAGCTCTCGTATAAAACGGTTGTAGCTAGCATGGTTAGTGGAATCGTAAACAGTAAACCGAAGCCAACTAAAATGAAGCCAATTACATTGACAATAAAAGCAATGATGAAAAAACCAAGTAATTCAAATTCTCGACCTTTGGTCACAGCTGCACTTCGATCCATTGAAGCTCCAACGCCAAGACCTTCATCAATGCTAGAGAGAGTCGAAAAACCATACTTTAAAGCAAAGTAGATGCCAGGAATTATTAAGACTGCGAAACCAAACAATACGATCATTGCCACCACAAATCCGGTTAAGAAGAATCTGAAAATTTGACCATACTGTTGGAACATAGTCATTAAATCATCAACTTTGTTCCCACGAATAACTTGAAGAAAACCTTTGTAGGCTACAAATGAGACAGATAACTGTAAAATACTTGCGATTAAGCTAAATACTGCAAGATCAGCCATTTCCAAGATAACGTATAAAATTAAAGAACCAATTATGAGAACCACAAAAGGCATTAATTCATTCGTTTTAGTGGTCATCAGCTTCCAAGCTTGAGTAAAAGCACTGACTCCATCTAGTCTGACAGTTTTTTCTTGAGTCTGCGCAGTCATTTCTTCAGTTTGCATATCGATATTCCTTATTACTATAATGGTAATGTTATCACATCTTAGTTGAGTCGTTTCTCTCAACTTCTAAGATTACTTGGGCGCAAAGTAACGGAGCTAACCAGCTTGCTTCAACTAATGGTTCAATCTTTTTCAAAAACAGAACTAACTTTTTTGGACAGAAAAAAGGAACCAACCCCACAAAAGAAACCTTTTCTACTCTTCCTCCACCAGCTTTTACCCACGAAACTAGAGTTTGACTAGTGAATGACCGTTCGCCATGAGCCCGGTGGTAAGGAGAAAGTTTCTCAATAATTTTTAAAATAGGGTTCCATCCATTTGGTTCGATAATCAAAACGTGTGGACTATACTGAATCGCATTAATCACTCCTTGCCGATGGTTTGGTAAGTGATGAATCACCCCTCGAACAATACTAGCAGTCGCCACTGGCAGTGGCAAAGTTTTGACTTTAAGTAGATCTGCCACCAAAAAATCGAGTTGAGGATAGGCCTTTTGTGCTAACTTAATCGCACTTGCGGCTGGGTCACAGCCTTGAAATTTAATCTTAGGGAAACTATTTGCAACAGCTGCCGTATAGGTTCCATCACCACAACCTAAATCCATCACAGTTCTAATTTTCTTAGACTTTCCCAACCAATCGCAAGTCACCGTCGTCAGGCGCTGATTTGCTACTAAAGCTGAAAGTGGAGCTTCTGTGGTATAGCGATACCCTTGATGTTTTTTAGCATCTTGTTCGAATGGCTGATGACCTCGTTCAGAACGTAACATTTAGCGAAAAATAAAACGGCGAAAACTGAAAATCAAGACCGAACCGGCGATTAAAGTCGCGACTGACGTGGCAATGTGCTCAGTCTTTCTGACTTTTCGCTCATAGTCAACTTGATTCAAACAGCTAGTTTTTTGACGCTCCATCTGTTCTTGATTGATTGCCATTTTTTCGTCAGGGTTAGGAATTCCACTTGGAGTTGTGTAAACCATTTCGGGGTATGACATCTCACAGCGCGTCTCTTCGTACGAGTTGAGAGGATATTTATCAAACGAAGCAATCCGGACGCCAGTCAGTAAACCTTGGACAAAACCATAAATCACTAGAACTACCCCAATCACAAATAAAAGATTAGTAAAGGTGGCTTTGATCGTTTCTGTTTTCATACCTTCATCCTAACATTTATGACTCCCCAAATCTAGGAACTCTTGCTATGATCAATTTACTTTGCAAAACGATTATTTTGCGCTTACCGCTTTATCCCCTCTCGATGGTCGGTATCAACCACAGCTCCAAATCACCGCCAGTATTTTTTCTGAATTTGCTTTAATCCAACAACGTATTAAAGTTGAAGTTGCCTATCTTCTTTTTTTAGTTGATAAAAAGTTAACTCCTGAACTAACTCCTTCTCAAAGAAATGAAGTCAAGAAAATTGCAACCAACTTTGATTTTGCTGAAGCTAAGGTCGTAAAAGAAATCGAACAAAAAATAAAACATGACGTCAAAGCGGTCGAGTATTATCTACGAGAAAAAATAAATGAATTAGGTTTACCACTCGAACAGTTTGTTCACTTAGGATTAACTAGTGAAGATACAAACTCACTAGCTCAAGCATTAATCCTCAAAGAAGCCAAAGAAAAAATCATCTTGCCTTCACTAACACAGGTTTTAAAACAGTTAGCCTCAATGGCTACTCAATACCAAACAATACCTATGTTAGCTCGGACCCATGGACAACTCGCTATCCCCACTACGCTAGGAAAAGAACTTTTAGTTTTTGGACTTCGGCTACACCAAGAATTACTTTTTCTCAAAGATTACTCTTTTGCCGCTAAATTAAGTGGCGCCGTTGGCAACTTCAGTGCCCATCAAATAATTTGGGAAGAAATTGACTGGCTTAAAGCTGCTCAAGAGTTCACCGCTTCTCTAGGTCTTGAATCCAATCTTTTTACTACCCAAATTGTGCCAGCTGAAACATACACTCGTTTCTTCAGTAGCTTGGTCAGAGTAAATGGCATTCTATTAGACCTAAATCAAGATTTGTGGCGCTATATTAGCGATGGCTACTTCATCCAAACTCCAGAAAAAAACCAAGTTGGATCATCAACCATGCCCCAAAAAATTAATCCGATTGATTTTGAAAATAGTGAAGGAAACTTGGGAATTGCTACCAGCTTACTTGTTTTTTTCATTCAAAAACTGCCCATTTCTCGACTCCAACGAGACCTCTCTGATAGTACGGTCAAACGAAACTTTGGAACAGCGATTGGTCACTCTTATCTGGCTTATCACTCGCTCATTAGAGGTCTCCAAAAAATTACCGTCAATGAAACTAAACTTCACCAAGAACTTGAAGAACATTGGGAAATTATAACTGAAGCTTTTCAAGTTATTTTACGAGCTGAGGGTGATACCCAAGGATATGAAAAATTAAAAGATCTAGCTCAAGGAAAATTACTGACTCAAGAAATTCTCAAAGAATTTATTGACTCTTTATCAATCAATAAAACGGTCAAAGAAAAATTGAAAACCATTACCCCTTTCTCCTATGTAGGACTCACTTCGGAGATAACTCAACTCGGTTTAGTAACTATCAATATCTACTTGGAAGGAGAGCTATGAATTCAACTCGACCAAAAACCTATGGCATTTGTGGAGGTGCTTTTGGAGATGAAGGCAAAGGTCGGATTGTTGATAGCTTAGTTCACGAATTAAGTCAGACAGGATTAGTAGTAGTGTATCGTGATAATGGTGGAGCCAACGCTGGTCATACAGTTGAGTTTCCAAATGGTCAACGGATCGCATTACACCAGTTGCCATCAGGAGTTTTTATCAAAGGCGCAGTTGTTGTTTTAGGTAAAGAGATGGTGATTCACCCAGGAGATTTACTTGAAGAACTCCAACAAGTTGGAGCAGTCGAAGTCATCACTGAACGAGCTGAAATCAAAATTGACGAGTTGGCGATTCTCTCTTTGGATACTCATCGAGCTTATGAAGCCGTACTGAAAGATTGGCAATCAGGAAGCAAAGGTTCTACTGGTCGTGGGATTGCACCAGCCTACGCCGATGTTTTGCTCCGCCATCCACTGCGAATTAGAGATTTGACCCAACTTAACCTTAAAAAGCTAGAAAGTCACTATGACTTATACGCTGCTTTAATTAAAGGTTTGGGCCAGAATTTAGCTGAAATTAAAGTTCCCACCGCCGCTGGCGAACCTCTTTTAGTTGGTTCTCGTCAAGAGTTTGTCGATCGAGTGACTGCCCAAGTCAAAAACCTAATACCCTATATAGCCAACCTCCGAACTTGGTTAGTTGAAAAGTGGGCTGATGAAAGCTGTGCTTTTGTCTTTGAAAAAGCGCAAGCGATTGGCCTCGATTATCGTTGGGGTGTCTATCCAGATGTTACAGCTTCGGACACTACTTTTACCGGAATTTTTTCAGCCACTGAAGGCGTGATCGACCCAGATCAGATTATGGTCAAAGCCGGTGTCATTAAAGCTACCTACATGTCGAGTGTTGGAGCTCGTCAGCTGCCAACTCTAATTAAAGGCGAGTTGGCTGAAAAAATTAGGAGTGATGCCCATGAATATGGAGCCACTACTAAACGACCTCGTGATATTGCCTACTTAGATTTACCGGCTTTACGTTTTTTTAGTCGAGTTGGGAAGCTTAATGCTTTAATTTTAACCCACATGGATATCGTTTATTCAGGAGAAAAAATTAAAATTTGTACTGAGTATCAACTTGATGGTCAATCGGTCCTCTATCACCCAGACCAAGCATTTTTAGATCAAGTCAAACCAATTTATACTGAGCTACCATCCTGGAATGCAGCTGAATTAGCTAAAGCTCAAAATTACCAAGAGCTCCCAACTGAAGCTCAAAATTTCCTAGCCTTCATCACTAAAGAAATTGGGGTCCCGATCATGATGATCACCACCGGGCCAAAGAGAGACCAAGGTCTGATGCTAGAAAAGATGGTCAAATGAGTCAGGAGTGGTGGGTTTACATTCTTGAGTGTGGCGATGGGAGTCTCTACACTGGGATTACGGTTGATGTAACTCAACGTCTTGCAACTCATAACCAAGGTCAAGGTTCTCGTTATACCCGTAGTCACTTGCCCGTTAAAGTAGTCTTTACCGAACGTCAAACAGAACACTCAGCAGCGTTAAAACGAGAACACCAAATTAAAAAACTAACCCGAGCTCAAAAAAAAGTATTACTTAAAAAGTCGCCAACCCTTTAAAGAGCCTGCAAGATTTTTTCCATTTTTTTCTCAATGGCAAAAGCATCTTTTTTAGTCTGACCAATGATGATGTATGAAAGTTTTTGTTGTTTCAAAATATTAGCTGCCGCAATCACCACCCCCTCACCTTTTTCTCTTGTGAAAAGAAGTATCTCGATTGCAGTTTTAATATCAGAAAAAGCATACTCTCTAGTAGTCGGAAGTTCGTATAAATTATGGCAAAAAACATACGTTTTCTGCATAAAATCAGGGCCAACTAGTTGCAAGCTCGTATGATACAAGTGGGTTCCTCCAGTTCGACGAACATTTGACTCCGTCATCAACAACTTACCATCACTGGTTGAAACACAATCAATATCAAAGTAACCACGGTACCCAGCTTGAGCGTACTCTTCACCTAATTTTTGTCCAAAAGTCAGCAACCGCTTCATGATTGCTGGTGGCAAAATATCTTGATTAATTTCAATCCCTTTAAAAACCCCAGCTGAAGTAACTCGCATACCGCAAACATATAATAATTTCACCTCGCCAGTTGGGGTAATTAAGTACTCACAATTTGGATTTCCGCCACCAATTGAGTTATCAATTTTTAGAAATTCTTCTACTACTACCGGGAAAGCTGTCCAGTATCTTTCTTTGGCAAAAAGTGAAACAAAGTATTTTTCAGCTGCTTCATAACTAGCTTCAATTTTTCCTGGAGGAATAATTTCTACCCCCACACCAGCATGAGCTTTGTTGGTTTTAATTACCGCTCCTTTTTTCTTAAAGTAATGATTCGCAGCCAAAGCCGTAGCATCTGAAGCACCATAAGAAATGGAACCAGTTGCCATCCATGATTCAGGATCAGCTGTTTGACGCCTAAGTCGGTCAGTTGTCTGCCGAATACCACTCTTACTCCCAAAAAAATTAACCGTCCATGAATCATCAATTTTAGGACTTTCTGGGGTTTTTACTTTTCCTCCCACATGACGCAAAGCAGCTGTTAAAGTCAAAAATTGAGCCGAAGTTGAGTAACTCTTAAGACTTAGCGTATTCTTTTGACTAAGTTCTAGAAGTTTGGGCCATAAAACTGGATCGTTCATTAAATCAAGGCAGATTTGACCAGTATGTTTTTGAGGGATCCAAACTGAGACTTGGCTGTTCTTAAAAAGTGCTTGGTAGTACTCTAGAAAATCTGGATCAAGTTGGTGAGGTAGAACAATAATACTCGGCAGTTTGGGTGAGAGTGTCAGAATCTCCCGATCAGACAAAAAAGCGTTTTCACTTATCTCTTGTTTCCGATCTTTTGGAGACAACGTCTGAATAAAATCCCAGATATCTTCTGACAAATTAGAAATATACATTTCTATGTTCATTCTTCAGTTATAACAAATATTCTTAGTGACAACAGATGGAATTTCAAAAACCCTTACTTTGCTTTCCAAAGAGAGATAGATAGTCTAGAATACCCCCAGTGGAAGCGTCGCCTAGTGGTTTATGGCACACGCCTGGAAAGCGTGACCCGCAAGGGCTCGTGGGTTCGAATCCCACCGCTTCCGCAGCAAGTGAAAAGTTCTGACAGACCCGTCCAATACCTGTGAATAGGTTAATGAGGCTTGCTAAATTTCCTTGATTTGAATATTTTTCAGTTTAACAGCCGTGTAGTACTATATACTAGTGTACTAGTTTGATAGTTTACACAACAAAAAAGTAAGTGACCCGCTCCCCTAATAATACGCAGTGACTGTAAAATAGCAGTACTGCGAAAGGGGGCAACATGGCAGGAATTTCTAGTGAGGTAAAGGCTGAGATATTGGTAAAAGTCAAAACAGGCCAAAAAGTAGTAGAGCTTTCAAAGCAGTATGGAGTGAGTGATAAAACAATATACAACTGGTTGCAATG
>Ga0163154_10000167_pt1 | contig 96967 bp, 77 predicted proteins | sample OliLakLV19MP9P1_FD_148649 | JGI IMG/M metagenome (GOLD analysis project Ga0163154, IMG submission 148649) | Freshwater microbial mat bacterial communities from Lake Vanda, McMurdo Dry Valleys, Antarctica - Oligotrophic Lake LV.19.MP9.P1 | ecosystem: Environmental > Aquatic > Freshwater > Lake >... | reverse complement strand
GGGGATGACGCCGCCTGTCGGTCTCGGAGCGCCAGCCTGACCGAAATTGGCTGCCAGGATGCTGAAATCGGTGATATTGACCTGGTTGCTGTCACTGGCATCACCGAGTCTGAGGGTGCCCAGATTGACGGCGACGGTCGCGCTGTTCACATTGACGCTTTGTGCTGCCGCCAATGTCTGTGGATGTTTCACCCAGACATCGTATTGCCCCTGCACGACGTCCGTCAGCGTCAGCACGCCGTCCGACGCGGCGACGGCGACCGTATCACGCCTGATGGTGCCCGCCTGCGACAGGACGACACTGAAAATCTGCCCGACGACCGCTCGCACACCGAGCGACACGGTGACATTCAGCGTCGATCGCGGGATCGGCGTCGGCGTGTGAGTGGGTGTGGGCGTCGGGGTGGGCGTGGCGACCGTCAGCACTGGCACGTTGTAGACGGTGGTGCCGTCGCCGTAGTACAGGCGGGTGCCGTCGGCGCTGAAGGCAACCGCAAGGGTTCCGACACGACCTGCCTGCATCAAGGGGTAGCTGCCGACAACTGATCCATTGATGAGATCCGTGACAAAAACAGATTCCCCAATGCCTTCACCCGCGCTCACCAGGTAGCGTCCATTTGAACTCCACTCAAGCGCGTTGATATAATTAGCGTGTCTTTGAAAACTGGTAATTATCTGCCCCGTTACCGAGTTGTAAATTCGGATTTGACCAGAATTACCTCCGATAGCGATCTGGGTGGCATCTGGCTTGTAGGCGATCGAGATTGCCGCATTACCGACCGTGCTAATTGCACCTAAGCTGGTGCGTGTGCAGCTCGAAGGAATGTCAACTGTGTATGCACCCTGTCCGCTCGCTACTGCCAGAATGGATGCGTTCGGACTCCAGTCCAAAGAGAATATAACGCTGCCAAAGGCGATTGAGCATATCTGAGAGAATGTGGCGGCGTTAAAGATAACAAGATCGGATGAAGTATCGTACAATCTGTCAGCAGCAATGTATAAACCATTTGAACTCCAGCCGAGACCCACAACGTGCGGTACGCTGTTGGTAGAGATTATACTGCCGTTCGATGTATTCCAGAACCGAATAACGCCTTCACCAGGATGACTGGAAGCCAGTCGCGTGCCGTCCGGGTTCCAGTCGATATCTGCAATCGTGCCGACCAAACCACTCATCACGATAAGATCGGCACCCGTATCGGCGTTCACTATCCTCAGAAGCCCATTTGTCCCTGATACCGCCAGGCGACTTCCATCCGGGCTGGCGACCACCAGAGCAATACCGTCTGGAGTTTGTGCCCATCCGTAGTCTAAATTCAGAGACAGTGAAAATAGACACAGGATCACGGAAGCCGCGATTTTCGCTATCAAGCGTTTTGCCTGATTTGAATTCTGATTGACCATGTTATCCTCTATCCTGGCGGTGTCCGGGTGACTGTAGGAAACCATGTTGAAACAAGCGGAAGGATGCCGTTGGTCATCGTTGTATAGCGGGCATCACCTGGATTCGAAGTGTCGGTTGGTGCCACGCCTGGACAATTTCCTGTTAGCAGCTTGTAATCCCGATTTTTGAATCCCGCTACTTCTCCAGTTGTCAATCGTGAATAAACCCAATTGAGGAACATGTCGGCTGCCGCTTCATCGACCTCTCTCGTCAAAAGTGGGGAATTAGGATAATCGAGATCATTGTGGTTTTCGGTACTCTGTTGAAAGTCATATGGGATCGATAGCGGGGATGTATTCGCTGCAGCACTGCCCCACCCGCGCTGTCCTCTATCCCAGTCTATGCCTCTTGTAAGATTATCTGAACTAATTGCGTCAAATGGACCCATTACCACATTTGGAGGTGATGAGCTGTCGGGTATATAACCGAGGGGCAGTGGATTTCTAATTGCTATATAATAAGTCCCGTTTGAATCATGGAATCCTGTCCGTTTTGTAAATCCATGTCCAAGTTCATGCACAAATGTGTATTGAGAAGGTTGATTGGTCGCATAACAGGTGATCAAAGGAAAATAAGTGGCGTTACAATTCGCACCCGGTGCGGTGCTGCGCTCGAACGTGATCGCCGGACTGGACTGCAATAGAATCCGCCGGAAGGTTTCAAGCGGGCGTTCACCGCCAAACTGCAATCGAAGCGCCTCAGCCGTGTTGGTCACTGCGGCGAATATGTCGCGCACGTCTGCCAGCGTCCATGCACCCGCCGTCGTCACGCCATGCAGGGACAACCCACATTCAGGACATTCGGCTTTGATACCCAAGCCGCGCGTGCCAGCGGGCACATTGGGCGCGACGATCTCGAAGGTGCCCGCGCTGAAATTCGTCAGATAGGCATATTCGCTGGCGCTGCCCAGATTGGGCACAAATACGCGCCCCCATTTCGGGCTGGATGCCGGATTGAACGCGACATAACTCGGTGTTCCGAGCGAATATTGGATGAAAGTGCTGCCATCGAGCGCCGCTGCCGCGACGGTGCTGCCGTCGTCCGACCACATCGGCAGGGCGAATCCCGGCGGCGTGACCGCCGCCGGTGCCCCGCCGACCGCAAAATCGTAGACATGCACGCGAAAATCCGTGCCACTTGCCCCCGCCGCGAAGGAGACGCGATTACCCGTCGGTGACCAGGCGGGCATGACCGCGATCGTACTGGCAGGCAGGCTGACGGTCAGGTTGACCTCGCTCGTCCCCTGGGTGTCGTTCAGATTGCGCACGATCACATCGACGCGCGTGCTGTAATTGTTCACCCGCAAAAATGCCATCCGTGACCCATCCGGCGAGACCACCGGATCCCACATCGAGCCGGGGGTGCGGGGGAAGGGGAGAAATTGTGCGACGGACGGGCAGCCTGTGGGCAGCGCTTGCAGCAGCACGTTGTATCGACAAGTAGAGATGTTGGGAAAGCTGACACGTGCGTAGGCGATCTCGTGCGCATCCAGTCGCCACACGGGATAACCACCTGAAGCGGCGAAAAGCGGCTCCGGCATGGAGTCGGGACGATACCATTGTACGGCACCAAAAATACTGGGGGTGGTCATCATCAGCACGCCGCGATTGAAATTGGGGTCATTGATCGGCACAGCGGCAGCGGCATCGAACGGATCGATAAACTGCGGCGCCAGCGTCGGGATGCTGTCGAAAGATGAAGGCATAAGCGTGGACTGCGGCACATTGGGAAGCAGTTGCAGCGGCATGAAAGTTGGAAGTGCCGGCACGGTCGGGAATGGCTGAGGCGTGGCGGGAAAATTGTTGAAGGTAGGGGTCACTACTGGTACGAGTTCAATCAAGGGTTCCCAGGTGAGGGAGGGGAGGGGTTGTGGTTCCAGTCCGTCACCCTGAGCGAAGGCGGAATTGGGAGTTTCTTTCGCAAGCACGAACACTGACAGCAGAATCAGACACAGAATTCCCCACCCATAATTATTAATCTATAATATGAGCGCGTCATCGGTTCCCCCTTACCCATCACATACACCATTCATCAAAACGACTATATGCGCTTTTATTTGCGAGTCAATCACCTGTCTTTGACTCGGCGAGGTTGTTTGTCAGCCCGATATGCCCGCGTTATACTCCCATCTCAGCAGTGCGTGAAACGTTTCACGCACATCGAAAATGTCTTACGACAAGGTGCGCCATGAACCAGGTGAGCGAACGCGAACAGATCGAGGCGATGCGGGTGCGGCTGGCGGAGGTAGGGCGTTTCCTGTTCGATCGCGCCCTGACCGACTCTGGCGGCGGCAATATCAGCGCGCGGGTGGGCGAGGTGGTGGTGATGTCACCGAGCTATTCAGGGCAGGGACACCGCTGGCAGCTCACGCCTGGCGACTTTCTGGTCGTCAGCCTGGACGGGGCGCTTTTGGAGGGCACGGGCAAGATCACCCGCGAAGCCAGCGTCCATCTGGGCTTGCACCGCAAATTCGGCGCGTATGGTAAAGCGGTCATCCACGCGCACCCACGCCATGTGATGGTATTCGCGGCGATGGCACAGGCGATGCCGCCCGTCCTGGAGGCGACGCTGAAATTCGGCACGATCGGCTGTATCGACTATGCTCCGGCACACAGCCCTGACCTGGCGGATCGCATCATCGCCATGATCGAGGGACAGGAAGAGCGGATCGCCAAACACGCGGCGGCGGTGCTGGCGCCCTGGCACGGATTGTTTCTGATCGGCAAGGACATCGATGCCGCTTTCGATGCGGTAGAGCGCATCGACACCAACGCATTTTGCATCTTACAGGCACAGGCTGCGTTAGGTGGACGCGATTTGCTGGCACAGCAGCGCGATCAACTGGCGTCCGCCGTCGCCAGATACCGGAAATAGCCCGATGATCGTCACCGTGACGCCCAATACCTCGATGGACATGACCTATTTTATCCCGGCGTGGGAGATCAACCGCACGCTGCGCGCCAGCCGGGTGCTCAACAGCATTGGCGGCAAGCCGACCGATGCCAGTTACATTCTGGGTGAAATGCAGATTCCCAGTCTGGCGCTCGGCTTCAGCGCCGGCATGACTGGGGAGACGATCACGGGCTTTCTCACCTCGAAAGGGGTGACGGTCGATTTTGTCCCGGTCGCTGGCGAGTCGCGGCGCAATCTGATCATCGTCTGTACCGACGGCAGCGGACAGACCGCTATCACCGCCGACAGCCTGATCACGACCGATGCCGATCTGGATGTGCTGCGCGCGCGTTACCTGACCGCGCTGGAGACCGCGACTTGTGTCGTCTTGGGCGGCACGCTTCCTAAGACCATGCGCCCGGACTACTACACCGATTTTGTCGCGCTGGCGCGTCAGCGCGATGTGCCCGTCGTGCTGGACGCGGTCGAGCCGAATCTGAGCGCGGGACTGGTGTCGCGCCCGAACTACTGCAAGCCGAATCAGGATGAATTGTCGCAGTTCGCCGGGATGCGCGTCGAGACCTTTGACGATGCTTACCGTGTCGGACGGACGATGATCGAGCGCTATGGCACACAGCCGATTATCACGTTTGGCGACCAGGGCGGGCTGGCTGTGCTGCACGACCGTGCCTATCGTATCCCACCGCTCCCCGTCACGGTCGAGAGCGCGGCTGGCGCCGGGGACGCGGTTCTCGCCGGGATTACCGCGTCGGTGGCAGCACGCCAGCCGATCGAGGATGGAATCCGCCTCGGTTTTGCCGCCGCGACCGCCGTCGTGATCATGCCGGGGACTGCGGAATGTCGCAAAGCCGACATCGACATTTTTTTGCCGCAGATCGAATTGATACCGTTCACGCCAGCCCAATAGACATTTCAGTGATGAGTGAGGCAGCCATGAACTTTGAATTTGCCACCGCGGGACGGATCGTTTTTGGTGCGGGGAAGCGTGCTGAACTCCCCAAACTCATCGAAGCCTATGGCGCCAGGCGAGTCTTTTGCGTGATAGGCAGCACCCAGGCGCGCGTCCAGCCGATCCTCGATCTGATCACGGCGACTGGCGCGCTGGTGGAGACGTTTTCCATCACCCATGAACCTGACCTCGCCTCGATCGGGGCGGGCATGACGCACCTGCGCGATTTTCGCCCCGATCTGATCGTCGCGGTCGGCGGGGGAAGTGTGCTGGACGCGGGTAAGGCGTTCGCGGCACTGGAGGCGAATCCGGGTGACCTGATCGATTATCTGGAGGTGATCGGCGCCGGTAAACCGCTCGTCAATCCAGTGCGACTGCCGTTGATCGCCATGCCCACCACCGCCGGGACTGGCTCCGAGGTGACGCGCAACGCCGTGATCGCCTCCCCCGAACATCGCCTCAAGGTCAGTCTGCGCCATCACTCGATGCTGCCCGCCGTCGCGCTGGTCGATCCTGAATTGACTCTCGGTCTGCCAGCCCATATCACCGCTTATACCGGTATGGATGCGCTGGTGCAGTTGATCGAGCCGATGGTGTCGATCGCCGCGACGCCGATCACCGATGCGCTGACTGCACAGGGATTATCGCGCGGCGCGCCGGCGCTGCTGCGCTGCTTTGTCGAGCCGGACAATCTCGAAGCGCGCACCGATATGGCTTTTGCCAGTCTGATGGGGGGTATGGCGCTGGCAAACGCCAAACTGGGCGCGGTACACGGATTTGCCGGAGTCATCGGCGGCATGTTCGACGCGCCGCATGGGGCGCTGTGCGCGCGGCTGCTGCCGCCGGTCATCGCTGCGAATCGTGAGGCATTGCTGCAGCGACAACCCGACTCGTCGGCGCTGCGTCGCCTCGCCAATGCTGAGGCAATCATCGAACGCGAGTCGGCTATGCCCGATTTCAGCGGCGACTTTTTGCTCGATTGGGCGTGGAGCAGGGTGCAGATGTTCCAAATTCCGCCGTTGGCTTCCTATGGCATTCAAGAGTCACATCTGGATGAGATCGCTCAGAAAAGCGCTGGATCGAGCAGTATGAAGGGCAACCCGATCGTCCTGACCCACGATGAGCTGATGTGGATTCTGCAACAAGCGCTTTAACCCAAAAATGAAGGTTTGGAAGCGATTAGAGTCGGGTTTCTTTTTCCGTAAATTTTTACGCCAACTCCTGCTTATCCACAGGTTACTTAACGTAGTTTCGTGTGTACCTTAAACTTCACGCGCTATGCTTCTGGTATCTGCGTGTTCCGCACGGGGAAACATGAGATTCAGTGTGATCGATTCTTAACAAAGTTCGTTCACCATCACCGATCGGGAGGTCGGTAATCCCAGTATGACCCACAACACAGCCGTTCGGAAAGTATTGGTCAGTGTCGTTTTGATGCTGATGGTCGCGCTTGGCAGTGTACAGGCGCAGCAGGAATCCTATGCCAATGTCGTCGAAGCGCTCGAAGCGGATGGCGGGTTTGAGACCTTTCTGTCGCTGCTGGATGCGGTTGATGTGGGCGATGTGCTGACGGGCAATCTGACCTTTACCGTGTTCGCGCCGACCGATGCAGCCCTGGCTGAACTTCCTGAGTATTTAGTCGATTATCTGATGAGCGACCTGCCGATCCTGGAACGTCTGTTGAGCTATCACGTCGTGCCGGGTACGTATACGCTCGCCGAAATCCTCGCAGAAGAGACGCTGATCAGCTTCGAAGGGGGCAGCCTGAGTGTCAACGGCGATATTCGTCGTATCAACGGTGCCGATCTGCTGGGCAGCGCCCTCGAATCAGAGAATGGCACGGTATTTCCGGTGGACAGCGTGATGGTGCCGGAGATCGATTTGCCGCCTGTTGACGCCTTTGTCAACTTCGACTCGATCCTCACATCGGGCAGCTCGACGGTGCGTCCGCTGACCGACCGCATGAAAGAGTTGTTCGAGCTGGAAGGCTTTTCAGGCGAGATCGTGGTCGAAGAGACTGGCACCAATGTCGGCTTGGAACGCTTCTGCGTCAATGCCGAGACCGACATCGCCAATGCCAGCCGCCCGATCCGCGACAGCGAGATCGAGGCGTGCATCAGCAATGGACGTGACCCGATCGGGTTTTTCGTCGCGGTCGATGCGCTGGCAGTGGTCGTCAGCCAGGAAAACGACTTTCTCGACAACATCACCATCGAGGATTTGGCGCGCGTATTCACCGGGGAATACACCAGTTGGAGCGAGGTCGATGCGAGCTATCCTGACGAGACGATCCAGACCTTCAGCCCCGGCGACGACAGCGGCACCTTCGTCTATTTTGTCGATTCGGTCATCCAGTCCGGTCTGGAACTGGAAAGTGACGCGGCAGATGAGGCGATCATCAGCTCCGAGACGATCCAGTTCAGCGAGGACGACAATGTCCTGGTGACAGGTGTCGAGAGCAGCCCTTATGCGATTGGCTATTTCGGCTATGCCTACTTCATCGCCAATCAGGATCGGCTGCGTACCATCAATATCGAGGGCATTACGCCCAATGAAGGGACTGCCGAGAGCGGCGAATATCCGTTGAGTCGTCCGCTGTTCATCTACAGCAGCCCCGACGTGATGCGCGCCAAGCCACAGGTGGCGGAATTCATCAAATTCTATATCGACAACGTGCGCGATCAGCTCGGAATCGATGAAGGTCAAATCGGCTATTTCCCAGTCAACCAGGACGTGCTGAATCTCGACCGTCTTGAATGGCTGGCAGCACTCCAAAGCGAATGATCCAGAAGCCAGTCGAACTCAATTGGAAGCCCGTCTAAAATAACGTGCCAGGCGGGCAATAACGGCGCGCCGACAGCGCGGGATGAAGAGGATAGCATGGATACAGCAGCGAACAGCGCGTTTGAACCTCAGGATATTGTCGAGGCGTACCCTGGATTGTTTCAGGAATGGTATGCCGACCGCAAGATGGTGGCATACCGCCTGACCAATGTGTCACAAGCGCTCATCGACGCCTGGGCGGGTCTCGTCATCACCACTTTGCAGGAGTGGGATAAGGCGACTCCTTATCTGGCGATGCACGACCTTAGCGCGGCAGGGGTATCGACGATTTATGCGTCGCTGACGAGCTATGACATGCTGAATATCGGCATCACGCTTGAGGGCAAGGTTCGCGCTGAGACGATGCTGAATCAGAATCCCGGATTGATCGCGCGGGTGGCGATCGCCTTCAACATCACGCTGTCGGGTCACATCGGCAAGACGCTGGTGAATTACTACACCGACAAGCATCCAGCGGTGCTGTACAAGAGCTATTACAGCCGCGACAAGTCCCTGCGCTGGCTGACGACCTTTCTCGATCAGCAAGGGGCGCCGACTGGCGCGACCACGAGCTAGTTTGCAAACGATCAGGCGCGTGCTGTCAGTACCGCGCGCGCCCGTCCTTTCGTCGTGGATGCCAGGACGACCTCGGTCGTCCGTTCGTGTTTAGAGAAAAGGACACTTCATGCTCAACTACGCGGGACAGATCCTCAAGAGTTACGAACTCAAGGAACTGATCGATACCGGAGGATTTGGGGCGATCTACCGCGCAAACCAGACTGTGGTCGAGCGTGAAGTCGCTATCAAAATCATTTTCCCCGATTTTGCCAGTCGTCCGAATTTCATCCGCCGTTTCGAGGCGGAGGCACAGCTCGTCGCTGGGCTGGAACACCCTTATATCGTGCCGTTGTACGATTACTGGCGCGATCCCGATGGCGCCTACATCGTCATGCGCTGGCTGCGTGGCGGACATTTACGCACCATCATGCAAAATAGCCCGATGGCGATCGCGGATGTGGCGCGTGTGATCGAGCAGATCGCCACCGCACTCATCTTTGCGCATCGCTACGGCGTCGTCCACCGCGACCTGAAACCAGAAAACATCCTCCTCGACGAGGCGGGCAATGCCTATCTGGCAGACTTCGGGATCGCCCAGATCATGAGCTCGACGCGCGACGACGACGAGATGGCGTCGATGGGATCGCCTGCCTACGCCGCGCCCGAACAGATCGCCGGACAGCAGACGACCCAGCAGACCGATCAATACAGCCTGGGCGTGATCCTGTACGAAATGCTCGCCGGACAGCATCCGTTCCCGGACCTGGCGGAGATGACGCTGACCGAGCTGACCGCGCGTCGTATCAGCGAGCCGCTGCCGCCGCTGTCACTGGTGCGCCCGGACCTGCCGACCGCAGTCGGACAGGTGATCCAGCGTGCGACCTCGCTCAACCCCAGCGATCGCTACGAAGATGTGGCGATGATGCTGGCGACCTTTCAAGCGGCGGTCGAAGCACTGATCGTCAGCTCGCGGGCGAGTAAAATCTCGGCGGCGATGAGCCGTACACAGCAATTGGCGGCGCTGACGCTCGACCTGCCCAATCCTTACAAAGGGCTGCGCACCTTTCAGGAGTCGGACGCCGCCAATTTCTTTGGACGCCAGGCGTTGATCGATCGGCTGGTCGGGCGGATGCGCGAGCCAGGTGCCTTCAACCGCTTTCTGGCTGTGGTCGGACCGAGCGGCAGTGGCAAGTCGAGCGCTGTCAAGGCGGGCTTGATCCCGGCGCTGCGCACAGGCGCGATCACCCACTCCTCGCGCTGGTACTATGTCGAGCTGACACCGGGGGCACAGCCGTTCAAAGAGCTTGAGGCGGCATTGACCAGTATCGCTGTGCAGCCACCGGAAAACCTCGACGAGCAGTTGATGCGCGATCCGCGCGAATTGCTCAATATGGTGCAGCAATTACTGCCGAGCGATCAGACCACCGAATTGTTCCTGTTGATCGACCAATTCGAGGAGCTGTTCACCCAGGTGACCGACGCTGAACGGGATCGCTTTCTGGAGAGCCTGCACATAGCGGTCTCCAGCCCCGCCAGTCGTATCCGTGTGGTGGTGACTCTGCGCGCCGACTTTTACGATCGCCCGCTGCTGCTGCCGTTGATCAGTGAGATGATGCGTGTGCGCAACGAGGTGATCGTCCCGCTCACGCCCGCCGAACTCGAAGACGCGATCGTCGAACCAGGGCGGCGCCTGGGGGTGGAGCTGGAACCAGGACTCAATACCGCTATTGTCCGAGAGGTGACCGATCACCCCGGCGCGCTGCCGCTGCTGCAATACCTGATGAGCGAGCTGTTCCAGCGGCGTCAGGGGATGTGGATGACGCTGGCAGCCTATCAGGAGATGGGCGGGGTGCGCGGCGCGCTGGCAAAGCGCGCTGAAGAGATTTACGAGGGACTGCCCGCGCCGCAGCGCGCCGCCATGCAGCAATTGCTGCTGCGCCTGATCACGCTTGGTGAAGGCACCGAGGACACGCGCCGACGCACTCTGATCGCGGAGGTCAACGGTCTGGGCAGCGATCCGGCGGTGATGCGCACGGTGATCGACACGCTCGGCAAGGCGCGTTTACTCACCTTTGACCGCGACCCGGAGACGCGCAGTCCGACCGTCGAGGTGACGCACGAGGCGATTATCCGCGAATGGCAGCGACTGCGCGTCTGGCTCGATGCCAGCCGCAACGATGTGCGCTTTCAGCGGAACCTCGCCGCACTCACCAACGAATGGCTCAACGCCAACCGTGACTCCAGCTATCTGCTGCGTGACGCGCGCTTGCGCCAGTTTGAAACCTGGTCACAGGAATCGACGGTCGCGCTGACGCCCAATGAAGCTGCGTATCTGAGCGCCAGCCTGCAAGAACAGGCGAAACGCCAGACGATCGAGCTGCAGCGCGCGGAAAATGAGCGCAAGCTCGAACGGCGCGCCCGCAGCCGCCTCAGCATTCTGGTGACCGTAATGGCACTGGCGCTGCTGGTGGGCGTCATCCTGACGGGCTACGCGCTGACGGCGACCCAGCGCGCACAGGTCGAGAGCGAGATCTCGCAAAGTCTGGCGCAGGCGGCGAGCGCCGGACGGGCGCTCACGGAAGGCGACGCCGACCTCGCGGTCGTGCTGGCGCTGGAAGCCAACAGCGGCGCCAATGCCGCGCCACAAGCACTGCGCACGCTGACCGAGGTGGTCTTTTCGCCGGGCACGCGCGGGCTGATCACAGGGCACACCTCCGCTGTGACCAGCGTCGCTATGGATCCGCTGCGGCGCTATGTCGCCAGCGGCTCACGCGATAGCATCGTGCGGGTATGGTCGCTGGACGATCAAAGCCTCGTTTATGAGCTGGTGGGGCATCGCGGCGATGTGCAGACGGTGGCGTTCAGCCCTGACGGACGCTATCTGGCATCGAGCGGCTTGGACTTTGCCGTACTGCTGTGGAATATGGAGACGGGTGAGCAGGTGCGCCAGTTCAGCGGACACAGCGCCGCCGTCCGTTCGCTGGTCTTCAGTCCTGACGGCGCGACGTTGGTCACAGCATCGCGCGATACTCAGGTGATCGTGTGGGATGTCGAGTTGGGAGCAGCGGTACGCACGCTGTCCGGGCATACCGCGACGGCGCAAACCGTCGCCTTCAGTCCCGACGGCGCCATGATCGCGTCTGGTGCGGGCGATGGCGAGATCATCCTGTGGAATGCTGTCACAGGCGAGCGTCTGATCAACTGGACGAGCAGCATCAATGGCGTCAACGATCTCGATTTTACGGCGGACGGAATGCGGCTGGTTTCCGCGCTCGGTGACAGCACTGTGGCGATCTGGGCGACCGAAAACGGCGCGCTGGAGCGGACAATCGGTGTCGATGATGTGCCCCTGTCGCTGGCACTGGTCGCGGATCAGACCAGCGCCTTCATCGGGTTGCGCAGTGGCGCGGTGGCGGTGATCGACCTGGCGAATGGACAGACCACCGACGTGCTGCGTGGTCATCTGGGTGAGGTGTACGGAGTGGCGATCAGCGCCGATGGGCGCATTGGTGTCTCAGGCGCCTCCGATGCCACCGTGCGGCTGTGGAACGTCACCAACCCGGCTGAACAGGCACGGTACAGCGATCACACGGCACGTATAACCGGGCTGGCATTCGCCGGGACGACGGCGCGCCCGGATATCATCACCACATCGGTCGATCAAACGCTGCGTATACGCTCGTTCGACAGCAGCGGGGCGCCGAGCGAATCGCGCGCGGTACAATTCGACTCGCAAATTCGTGCGATGAGCTTATCGCCAGATGATACGATCGCCTACCTCGGCATGGCGACGGGCAATATCCAAGCGGTGCGTCTGGCGACGGGAGCAGTCGAAAATGTCTTTCCGCTGCATCAAAGTCCGGTGCTGGCGCTGACGGTCACCAGGAGCGGAATGCTGGCGGCGACCAGCGCGCAAGGCGAGAGCCTGCGTATCTGGGATACCGCGACGGGTACGGTGCAGCAGTCGCTCGATCGCTATGCCAATACCATTCTCGATCTGTCCTTCAGCGCCGACGGCAGCTTGCTGGCATTTGCTGCCGACGACAATGCCCTCGTGATCTGGAATGTTGCGGATGAGATCGAGGCGCTCCGTTTCAGCGGCAGTCAGACGCCGATCGCCTCGGTCGCCTTCAGTGACGATGGCACTCGCCTGGCGGCGGGCGCGCGTGATGGCACCATTTTCGTCTGGAACGTGCAAACGGGTGCGGTCGTGTACCGCGTCAACGGACATACACGCGATGTCTGGTCGCTGGCATTCAGCAGCGACGGGCGCAGCCTGGTGTCGGTGGGTGGGGATGGCATCGTGCTGTGGTGGGATATGACGACGGGCGAGGAAATCGAGCGCTTTGTCTCTGTGGTAGCGCCTGCGCTTAAGATCGCGGTCGATCCGAGCCAGCAGTATATCGCCACCGGCGCCGATCGCGGTGTGGTGCAGGTGTGGCGTCTGTACAACGGGGATGCGCTGATCGACTGGACGCGCGCCAATCGCTATCTGCGCGACCTCACGTGTCAGGAACGCGACCTCTATCGCGTTCAGCCGCTCTGTATTGACGAGGTGCAGGCGCCCACGCAGCCCTAATTTCAGCGAATCGCGGTGTTCTCTACGGACGCATTGTTATGCTTCTCTGCGGTCATGCTGAATCCGTGATTCACTGAATTTAATCGCAACACAAAATCGCGTTAAAGACCGCTTTGCATAATGGCAGATGCGGTCTTTTTCTGGAGCGCCTTATATCCACCTGTGAGGTTAAATTCTATGCGCAAACTGTTGTTCGTCATCGTGCTGCTCGCTTTCGCCGCGCCCCTCTTCGCGCAGTCCGATGCGCTGATGCTGGAGCCGATCGGTACTTATGCCACCGGTGCATTCGACGAAGGCGCCGCTGAGATCGTCGCCTATCACGCCGCCACGCAAACGCTCTTTGTCGTCGATGGCAGTAATGATGCGATCGACTTGCTCGACATCAGCGATCCGACCATGCCGTCGCTCACGACCGAAATCGATCTGACAGCATACGGCAGCGGCGCGACTCACGTTTCCGTGTACGGGGACATTGTGGCAATCGCCGTCGAAGGCAGCGAAACGGGTGATGCTGGCAGCGTGGTGTTTGCGTCGCCGGACGGCACCATCCTGAATGCAGTCGAGGTCGGTGCGCTGCCCGATCAGCTGATCTTCACGCCAGATGGCAGCAAAGTCCTGACCGCCAATGAAGGCGAGCCGAGCAGTGATTACGGCGTCGATCCTGAAGGCTCGGTCAGCATCGTCGATATTTCCGGCGGCGTGGAAAATGCGACCGTGATCACCATCAACTTTGCCGACTTCAACGCCGACGGCGCTCGCGCCGCCGAGCTGCCTGCCGAGGTGCGCGTGTTTGGTCTGAACGCCACCGTCGCGCAAGACCTGGAACCGGAATACGTCGCGGTCAGCCCGGACGGGATGACTGCGTATGTCAGCCTGCAGGAAAACAACGCGGTCGCGGTGATCGACATCGAGACCGCGACGATCACGGCGATCCGCTGGCTCGGCACGAAAGATCACAGCGTCGAGGGCAATGGTGCCGACTTCAGCAACGAAGACGGCGCGATCCGCATCGAAAACTGGCCAGTCATGGGCTTGTACATGCCCGACGCGCTGGTCGCGTTCGAGGCGATGGGCGCCACCTATCTGATCAGCGCCAATGAAGGCGATGCGCGCGATTACGATGGCTTTGCCGAAGAGATCGAGGTCTCCGAGCAGACCTTCGACGCCGAGGTCTTCCCGAACGCCGCCGATTTCATCGCGGAGAGCGAGCTGGGCAAGCTGGAATTCAGCAGCATCAACAGCGATCCGGATGGGGACGGCGACATCGACGCCATTTACGCCATCGGCGCGCGCTCGTTCACAATCTGGTCGGCAGACGGTGAACTGGTCTTCGACAGCGGTGACGATTTCGAGCAGATCACCGCGGAAATGTTCCCGGAAGAATTCAACAGCACCCACGACGAAAATGGCTCGTTCGACGATCGCAGCGACAATAAGGGGCCCGAGCCGGAAGGCGTCGCCCTGGGTATGGTCGGCGAGGCGATGTACGCCTTCATCGGTCTGGAGCGCATCGGCGGCGTGATGGTCTACGACATCACCGACCCGACCGCGCCAGTATTCGTCACCTATGCCAACAACCGCGACTTTGCGGGTGACGCGGCTGCGGGCACGGCGGGCGATCTCGGACCTGAAGGCTTGATCTTCATCCCGGCAGCGTCCAGCCCGAATGGTGCCGACCTGCTGGTCGTCGCCAACGAGATCAGCGGTACGACCACGATCTATCAGATCAGCGCCAGCTAAAATCCATACCCGATCCAAAAAGGGGCGGGCAGGGTCTCGCCCCTTTGCACAGCATCCACGCAAATTTTCATTTCCCTGTTTCACAAACCCACAAACCCCATAATTCGAGGAGATCAAACGACGTGATGCGCAAACTGCTTTTGTGTGCCGCGCTGCTGGCGATCCTTGCCTTTGCTCTGCCGGGCGCCGCGCAGGACACTAGGACGGTGACCGCCGTGCTGGAGACATCCCCTTCACCCGGTGACGGCGCGACCGCCCCGGCGATCTGGGTCCACCCTTTCGACGTGAGCAAGAGTCTGGTGCTGGGCGCCGACGATAATCTCGGCTTGGGTGTCTACGACCTGAGCGGTACACAGCTCGACATGCTGGAGATCGGCTCGGTGCTGGCGACCGACATTCGTTACAATTTTCCGCTCGGTCGTGCCCGTGTGACGCTGATCGCCGCTGCTATCGAGGACGCGCCGATTATCTATTTCTACAGCGTCGATGACGAGACACTCGAACTGGAACTTCTGGGTCAGATCGAGACGGGCGTCAGTCACAGCGGCATGTGCCTGTATCACAGCCCGGTCAGCGAGCGCTTTTACGTATTCGCGTTGGGCGGACGCGGTGAGATCGAGCAGCATTTGCTCGACGGCTCGACTGGGGAAATCACTGGGCGACTACTGCGCAATGTCAATGCAGGTGCCGAAACCGAAGGCTGCACCGTCGATGACGACTTCCGCGCCCTGTACGTCTCAGAAGGCGCGGGCGCATTCTGGCGCTACGGCGCCGAGCCAGAGACGGGCATCAACCGCACACTGGTCGATCTGCTGGTGCCGCGCGGCTATATCAGCGAAGAGATCGAGGGTGCCGCCATTCTGCACGGCGCCGATGGAGCAGGGTACGTGATGGTCTCTAACGAGAAGAATCACACCTTTCTGGTCTACGAACGACGCGGCGCCAATGCCTTTGTCGGTGAGTTCGGGATTGCAGAGGGCGACGCTGCCGATGTGGTGACCGAGCCGACCGGATTCGATGTCGTCGGGTTGTCGTTGAACGAAAACTTTCCAGGTGGGCTGTTCGTCACCTCGGATGACCGCAACAGCAATCCGACTGATAATAACAACTTCAAGCTGGTGTCGTGGGCAGACGTGGAGACCGCGCTCGGCTTGATCCCGATCGCCGCTGCCGATCCGCGCGTCGGCGAATTGATGGTCAGCGATGCGCCCGCCGTCATCCCCGACCGCGAAACGGCGCCCGTACCCAGCGGCATCGACGCCGCCGACGATCCGGCGATCTGGATTCACCCGACCGATCCCGCCCTTAGCACCATCATTGGCACCGACAAGACCAGCGGCTTGGTCGTGTATAACCTGGACGGATCAATTCTGCAAGCGGTCGATATTGGGCGCGTCAACAACGTCGATCTGCGTTACAACTTCATGCTGAACGGCGCGCCGGTCGCGGTCGTTGCCACCACCAATCGTACTACCAACAGCCTCGATCTGTTCACCGTCAACGTCGAGACGCGCCAGCTTGAAGCGGCATCCTCGCGGCTGATCGAGTCGGCGGTCGAGGAAGTCTACGGTATCTGCATGTATGTCAGCCCAACGACCGCGAAGCATTTTGTTTTCGTCAACAGCGCCGATACGGGCGAGGTCGAGCAATATGAATTGACCGCGACCGCCGACGGCACGATCGACGCACAGGTCGTGCGCACGTTCGTCGTGGGTTCTCAGACCGAGGGCTGCGTTGTCGATGACGCCAATGCAGTGTTGTACATCGGTGAAGAGGGCGTCGGATTCTACAGGTATGGCGCCGAAGCGACCGATGACGACAGCCGCACCGAGATCGACAATACCGCGCTCGATGGCAACCTGACCGCCGATGTGGAAGGGATCACGCTGTATCCGACGGCGGACGGCGGTGGTTATCTGATCGTTTCCAGCCAGGGCAGCAGCGAATTTGCCGTCTATGAGCGCCTGGGCGATAACGTCTTTATCGGCAAATTTACCATTATCGAGAGCGATGGCACGGGCGATGGCGTATCGGGCACCGATGGCATCGACGTGACCAACTTCCCGTTGGGCGCCGATTTTCCCGATGGCGTATTCATCGCGCAGGACGATCTGAACATCGACCCCGACGACAACCAGAACTTCAAACTGGTGTCGTGGCGCAGGATCGCGGACGCGCTTGGCTTGGTCGTCGATACGACGGTCGATCCGCGTCTGGTCGGCGCGCGGTAAGGTAACTTTGCAGTGGGGCGCGCCAATACGGTGCGCCCCTGTGGATCAGCGTCAGTACAGATTGTCCGCACGGGGAGATCGCGGGTGCGACATTGCGGGCAATTTCTGCAATTTTGCGCGCTCTACCCTTGACACCCCAGACAGGCAAGGCTATACTTTTCTCATCAACACGTTAAGGAGATGTGGTGTAGCGGTTAACACACTGCCCTGTCAAGGCAGAGACCGCGGGTTCGAAACCCGTCATCTCCGTATGAGTCCATAATAAAAATATAGCGTTCCCGGAATAAGGGGAACGCTATATTTTTTTATCTGGTTATGCCAACCCTCCCGTGCAGTATGAGTTTGACCACTTTGCGACCATTAATGTAAACACGATCCACAAGGGTGGAAACTAACTCCTGACGCGCCTGATCTGACGTTTGAAAGCTGGCACATTGATGCCAATAAAAAGAAAAGTTGTCGAGCAAATCCGCTGCTTGTACAATTTGTCGTTTGTCATGGCGTGGAAGTGCTTCGATCTCCTGTTGTATCTGCTCACGCTTTTGCAAGAATATCTCAGCGGACGTGAATCCATCTTCCCAACTGACATCAGCATGGGCGACCACCTCCTGAATCTGCCTCATTCGCTCTACAGCCGCTGCGTTATCAATCCTGCTTTGAATCTCCCGTTCGATACGTATTCTCAAACCGGCTGCAATATCAAGCTTCATCAATATCGTCATCACTTGATCGTCAATGATGGGTACATCGATTGATTTTTGACCACATTTTTCATATCCGTGATCATGAGCGAGGCATCGATACGCCCCAATGTTGCGTACATTACTCCAGAAAGCGCGCATACGCCCATAGTTTTCGTGAACAAGCCCATCAGGTTTGCGGGACATACATTTGTCACAAAACACCAGGTCACGCAAAATGTACGTCTTGGGTTCAGCCGCTTTTTCACGAAGTGGGGCGGAACTTGCTCGCACTTGCTGCACTAGCTCGAACAATTCGTCTGAAATGAAACCTACCTGCTTGCCGTCAAACCATTCCCCACGCCCTCGCCTGGGAAATTTACTCTCTCCCAGAGAGTCTTTGTATAGGGTATCGACATGAATCACTCGTCCCGTATAGACGGGATTCTGCAATAACTCCCGAATCATGTCCCGGTTGACAGGTTTACGATCAGCCCTTAAATTACGCATATACTTGAATGTGTTGAGCCACTCCGCGATCTCCGAATCACTGTATCTCCCCGTCGCGTACAGCCGAAAAGCGCGGCGCACCAGCGCCGCCGCACGCGGGTTGAGGTACAAGCCCGGCGGTCTGCTCGGCGTGGCGTGCGCTATTGTCACCAGATCATAGCCGAGCGGCGGCGTGCTGCCGTTGAACTCGCCGCTGACCGCGCGATGCCGCTTACCGCGCTTGGTCTCCGTGCTGAGATTCCTGGAATAAAACGCCGAAAACACCGCCAACAGTTGCTCCATCATGATCGAAAACGGCGAGTCGTCGTCGTCCTCGCTGAAGCCTTACATACAGTACAGTTTGACCCCGTATTCCTGGCGCAGCAGCATCTTGATCATGACCGTGTGGTCGTGCTTGCGCGCCAGACGATCGAATTTCCACACCATCACCCCATCGAATGCGTGTCGTTCCGCCGCTGTGCGCATCTCGATGAACCCAGGACGATTCAGACTCCAGCCGCTCTTGGCGGTGTCGCTGAAGACCGCGACGACGACTCCGGCGCGATCGGCGATGGCGGCGCGGCAGGCAATTTCCTGCGCTTCCAGACTGATCTCGCTCTGCAGCTCACTTGAATAACGGGTGTAGATGGCGAAACGGATGGGCTGTGCTGGTGTGCTGCTGTCAGTCATGCTGTTCATGGTGAATCTCCTCGTGCATGTGAGAATCGGGTAAACGAATATGCCTCAAGCATCCGAAGCGGTCATGTCCGCATCCGACGCTCTAAAGCCGCAGTCAAACACCCGAAATACAAAGCGACTCAGTCCGACGAGGAGTCAGATGAGCCGCTGTGCCCATACGAGGAAAACCACCCTCATTGAGCTATAATGCCAGGCAGCCCACTCACTGCTTTTTTCAGTGTCGGGGTTAGAACCGCGTTGGGTGCTTCTACACCTGGCGCGGTTCGCTTTGTATCGAGTTGTGATTGCGAACATACCGCACATCGCGCGGGTTGTCAACATTTAGTCCCACCAGCGGACACATCCCTGTAAGACCCGCCAGCGGGCGCATCACTATGCGTTCCTGGTCCTATCTTCCCCCTCAAACGACGGCATTGGGCTAACCCAGAATGCGCCATATGTCCCACGCAGACAGGGGCGCATGGCGCCTCGGACAGCTCGCGCTTCTGACATATGCTTAACGTGATTTAGCAACTCTAACTGGAGATAAAATCGTGACTAAAGTGATCAGCGCTCTGTATGGAGATTTTGCTCAGGCTCAACGCGCCGTCGATGCGCTAGCGAGCGCCGGGTTCGACCGTGATGTCATCAGCATGGTGGCGCACGATGCCAGCCGTGCTCACGACCACAATGGAGATACGGTCGTCGCCAATGAGGACGATGTCAAGAGCGGCGAAGGTGCCACCTTTGGCGTCGTCGCTGGCGCGCTGATTGGTCTCGGCGCCCTCCTCATTCCCGGCATCGGTCCTGTCATCGCTGGCGGCCCGCTGATCGCGGCGCTGATCGGTGGCGGTATTGGCGCGGTAGCGGGTGGCATCACTGGTGGTGTCACAGCATCGCTGGTCAAGATCGGTGTGGACGAAGAAACCGCCGATTACTACGCCGAGGGTATCAAGCGCGGCGGTACGCTCGTCACCGTCTCGGCTGACGATGCGATGGCGCAGCGTGCGGCTGATACGCTCGATGAATACAATCCCGTCGACCGTGACGAGCGCGAAACCGAATGGCGTGCGGCTGGCTGGACTCGCTTTGGCGATGCCATGACCGGCGGCATGGTCGCTCCGGTGGCGGCGGTCAACACCGCTGGTATGCCGATGGTGCAGCCGATGGTGCCCGTGATCGACCACGTTGGTATGACTGATGGCGACGCGAGCATGAGCGAGCGCGCATCGGGCCGTCGTGTGAATGTACACACCTATATGCCCGAAACACCCGTCAAGGAATAAGCGCGGCTGCACCTGGCGCAACCTGTATGCCCGCACAATCTGAATCACGATGAATCAGCGCTGCCATGTCTCGTACAGACAGGGCGGCGTTGTATTTTGTCCAGGCGTGATGCGTAAATCAGCCGTAGGCGACTCGTAGGTATTTGGCGATCAATTTTCTGATATTATTTCAACCGGCATTACGCGGCATCTGCCGCTCGCATTGACGGTCACACAAAGGACGTAAACATGAAACGCTCGATCGCAGGAATTTTTGCTCTGGCTGCACTGCTGATGGCTGTGAGCATGATGGCGCTGCCAGCCGCCGCTCAGGACGATGACGCCGCCGATACGCGCACCATCACCGTCACCGGCTTCGGACGCAGTGCGGGCGCGCCGGATGTCGCCTATGTCTCGCTGGGGCTGCAGATCACGGACGAAAACCCCTCGACCGCTTTTTCTCGTGCGAATGATGGGATTGCCGCTGTACGCGACGCTATCATTGCGCTTGGTATTGCGCCGGAAGATCTCCAGACCACTGGTTTCAATATGTGGATGCAGGATACCTTCGATCCGCAGTCGGGCATACCGACGGGTGGACGGACTTACAACGCGCAAAATCTGCTGACGATCACGGTGCGCGATGTGGCAATCACGGGCAATGTGGTCACTGCGGGTATCGAAGCAGGCGCTAATATCATCAATGGCTTGAATTTTGGTATTGCCGACACATCCTCACTGTCACAGACCGCGCGTGTAAACGCGATCCAGGATGCGCGCGAACGAGCGGCACAGATCGCGGGCGCGTTAGGCTTGACGGTCGGTGAGCCGCTGCGCGTCGATGAGAGCGTGCAGGGGGGTGCCTCGCCCGATTCGCGCCTGGCAATGGCGGACATGGGCGGTGGTGGCGCCTCGATCAGCGAAGGACAGCTTTCCGTCAGCGTGCAATTGACGATCACGTTCGCGCTGCAACCTGGTGCGTAAGGGTTTGGTGTGCCAGACCCTGTCTGAATGAAATAAAACGAGAACGGCATTGCAGCCGTTCTCGTTTTATTTTCCTGACGCATCCATATCTTGTCTCACGATTCGTCGGCGTAAGGCGACTCACGGAATGAGCGATACACCCACAGGTTTTGCTCCGGCGTACCGTAGAACGGCGTGAGCAGCATCAATTCGGGGGGCTGTAACTCGACTAATTCAAGGTTGCGCTCGAAACTGTCGTTTGGAAAGGCGGTCAGCTCGGTGCACGACTCTCTGAGATAGGCTGCCAGCATCCAGCCAAAGCCGCTGAAACGCTGCACACGGCGCCAATTGCCCGACTCGCTGGCGCCCATGACGATCGCGGCATCCCCGGAATCGATATAGCCAATCACCGACGCACCGAGACCAGGCGCCACCCGTACATTGAGCGAGTCGCTGCCCGTCCTGCTCACCTGTGCCGCACAGCCGCGCAGCACGCCGAGCAATTGTGCTGCGTGCAAAAATGGCGCGCGTCCACGCAGCGGCGCGAGAAGTGACTCGTTCGCATTCACATAAACTGCCGCTCCAGCGGCAATACGTGTTGTTTCAGCCTGTCCGCGAATACTGTAGGACGCGCTACCGCGATCGACGCTGACGACATCGCCCTGTTCGTAATTCGTCCAGATGGCGGACGCACCTTCGATCTGAATTTGTAAAAATGACGTTTCCACACTCACCGATGGGGCAGGGCTGGATTCCAGGCTGACGATGATATGTCCGTCCAGCATCAGCGACACGGCTAATTGTCCATCGCGTTCTGACACATCGGCAAAGGTCACGCGCGAGTCGGGCATGATCAACAGGGTTCCTGATCCATCCAGATCGACCAGCGTCCGCCCATAGCCGTCGGTAATCAGGGTGTCGCCTGTGCCCATCACCGCGATCGCGTCACGTTGCAGTGGGATTCCATTCACAGTCGCGCCGCGCGTGAATTGCAAGCCGTCGGCAGTGACCGTGAATGACAGCGACCGTGCGATCGGTTCCTGTGCAGTCAGGCGCCCATGCGAGCCCAAAAATACCGTAACAAAGAGAACCCATACCAGAGTCGAGCGCGTCACTTTATACATGCGGACTGCTTTCGATAAGGGGCAGCTCGATGCTGAAGGTGCTGCCTTTGCCTTCATCACTGTCTACCCACACCCGTCCGCGATGTGCCTCGACGATCGTGCGTACCAGACTCAACCCTAATCCTGTCCCCTCGATTTTGGAAACGGCTTCAGCGCGCACTCGATAAAATTCGGTAAATAATTCCTTTTGCGCGTCTTTAGCGATGCCATAGCCGTTGTCGATCACCCGGATCAGTATTTTTTGGGGGGTGCCATGCGAGATCACGAAACGAATGCGTCCCCCATCGGGGGTGTACTTCGCCGCGTTGCCGAGCAGGTTGCTGAACGCCTGTCCTAATTGCACAGGCTCTCCGTTCGTCATCAGTAAGTCATGGTCTGGAATATCGATGATGAAATCGTGGCGCCGCCGTTCCATGTCGGGCGCCAGGGCGGACGCGACCTCGTGCGCCAGCAGCGACACGCTCACCGGTTCGAGCGGCATGGTGGCGGAACGAAGCTGTTCCAGTTTGAGCAAATTGGTCAATATCGAGTTAATCGTATTGGCGGATACTTTGATGCGCGCCAGCATCTCGTTGATGCGTTTTGGCAGCGAGTCGCTGCTGAAAAGGATCAGATCGGTAAAGCCGATGATGCTGCTGAGTGGGTTACGCACGTCGTGCGCCGCGATGCGGATCAGACGCGTCTTGAGGGTGCTGAGTTCGTCCAGGTCGGTGACATCGCTGAGGGTGACCACGCGATAATCGCTCTCGTCGATCGCCGCCGCACCAAGGATGAAGGTCTTGCCACCAAACGCCACCTTGAGCGGATCGACGCTGGCGGATTGGATGGCGTTCTGTGCGGAAGTCTGCTCCGCTGCCGTCATGCCCGCGGCGGCGAACAAGCCGATCAACCAGGTATTCGCGGGTGGGGCGGCGCTGTCTTGCGCCGCCGACAGCGACTCGAAAATACGGGTGAAGGCGGCGTTGATGCGGTAGATACGGAATTGCCCGTCCACCAATGCAATCGGCAGCGGTGAACGCTGGAAAATGGCACTGATCAGACGCCGCTGTCCTTCGGCACTCTCGAAACGCGATTCTGCGCGCAGTCGAGAACGTCGCTCGCTGCGAATCTCGTATCCGAACGCCAGCCCCACCGGAATCAGCACCGCGAGCACCGCGTCGAACAAGCTGATCAATTCACGTCGCACGGAAAAATCGATCGACCCGATCACGAAGATCGCCACCAGCATCGCTATCAGTGTGATGACCTTGCCAAGCCAGCCCTGGCGGATGAACAGGACGCTCGCCAGCGCGCTGATCCCAATCAGCATCAGCGCGACCGACAGCGGCGGCTGCTCAGACGGTACGCCACCCTCCAGCAGGGTGGTGACCGCGTGCGCGAGGATCTCCACGCCCGCCATGAAGTCGCCGTTGTCTGCCAGCGGAATATTGTAACTGTCGGCGATACCCTGGCTGTTCATCAGCCCGACCAGCACAATTTTGTCGGTGAACGCGCTGGGATCGACCGTGCCATCGATCACCTCGACCAACGAGTATGTAGCGAAGGATTCATTGGGTAAACCGAAAAAGTTCTGCCGCCACAATCCCAGTTCATCTTTCGGGATCAGCAGATTTTCTGCCACGCGCAGCCCGTCAGTTTCCAGTGCGACGATCTGAGAGGCTGCCGCCTCCGGAATCCGCAGATAGGCGAGATAGGTCGCCAGGCTGAATCCGTAGCGTACTGTATCGTCGCTCTGGATGATCGAGGGCTGACGGCGCACCACGCCATCGACATCGATGACGGTGTTGACATAGGCGAGATAGTCGGCGCGCTCTGCCAGCACCGCGATCGGTGCCAGGCGGTTGGAAAAGCGAATCGCATCGGCAAGGCTGCGCTGCGTCGGGGACAGCACACTGCCCAGAGTGCGCTGGGCGGGCAGGGGCATGCCGACGCCCGCGATCGGCAGAATGATGCGTGTGCGTGCGTCGCTCTGACGGATGCGGGTGAGTGCATCGGCGAAAGCGGTATCGGATTGACTGGTTTCGCTGAAGATCAGGTCGAATCCGATGACACGAGCGCCGGACTGTGCCAGGCGGTCGATCAGATCGGCGTAGATGGCGCGATCCCAGTCGGTAAGCGAACGCCCGTATGCCTGGAAACTGGCGTCATCCAGCGCGATCAAGGCGATCCGATCGCTGCTCACCGTTTGCTCGGCTGCCGACGATGTGACGAAGTACACGTCGGTCGCACGCAGTCGTACCGACATGAACAGTCCACCCGCCCAGATAATCAGCGTCAGCGCCGCCGACAATGCCGCGATCGAGAGCGTCGCGCGCGCGCGTTCGGGCAAACGAGCCAGTATTGTCGGCATCGACTTTACGATCCAGGCGTCGGTTCAGGCGTCACGAGGTCTTCGAGCTGCACCACGTCGCCCAGCTCGCTGTACAGAGTGGTATCTTCGCCCAGATAATTATCCGCAAACACACGTAGTCCGGCGCACGGGGTGCCGATGGTCGATGTACTCGACAGCACCCACCCGAATCCGCCTCGAAACTCCAATCGATACCACTCACCTGCTTCAGTGACACCGAACAGCTCGGTCACGTCGGCGGCGGCGATGGTGCCGATGCGCGGCGCGTCCAGGCGCGGTGCCAGGCGGACATTCAGGCTCACATCATCGGGGGTGGTCAGTGTCGCGGGGCAGCCGTCGAGTGCGGCGTAGAGTTCTTCAAAGGTGGTGGCGGCGACGACAGCGCTCAACGCGGTTTCAGCCTCGCTGCGAATGCCGAACCCTGGCGTGACAGCCGCGTTTTCACCGTCTTTGCTGGCTTCAACCGTGCTTTCGCGCACCAGCATCGCTGAACGTCCGTCATCTTCGACGCGCACTTCGAACAGGGTGCCACGCGCTGCCAACGACATCCCAGGGGTGGTCACGTTGTAGCTGGACGAGGCATCCAGCGCGCGCCCGATGCGCTGCACGGTCTGTCCGACCACCACTGCCAGATTGAGATTGAACGTCTGCTCACTGCCGTTGAAGCTGTCGATGCGCGTCTCCGTATCGGCGAGCAGCTCGGTCTCGATGCCATCGGCAAAGAAGGTGATGCGGGCACGGCCGGTGGCGTCGGTGCGAATGTGATCGCCGACTCCGACGATCGCTTCGATTTTGACGGCGATCCACTGTTCGGTATTGACGCGCCTGACCTCGACGGTGCCGTCTAACACTTCAAGCAGGGCGGCTAAATCGCTGCCTTGCGCAGTTGTCATAAAAGTCCCCATCAGAAGGGCAAATCCGATGGCGAAAAGGGCGGTGCAACGTCTGAGGCTCATGATCCCGCTCCTGAATGCGTGCAAATGAAGAAATTGAAGCCAATGAGAATTTGTAATATGCAGTATAGACGATCGTTAGGTGTTGCATTGTCTGTATTTGTTGATGAGAGGGTCAGCGGTCTAACTTGACCACCGATCCCCATGTTCCAGCGGGTTCGGGCGTGTCAGTCACCTCGCCAGCTTGCAATCCAGCGAAACGCAGCAGCATCCCGGCATCACTGCCGACGCCGACAAAGGTAAAGCCATCCGCAATGCGCGCCTTTGCCTCCAGCGCGCCGCCGCACAAGGTGCCAGCAGGGATGTTGTGCCTTTTACACGCTGCTAAGATGGTGTCGATCGCGCTCCGGAAAGCCGGCTCGTCGCTCCAGTAGCGCGGCGCCAGCCCATAGGAAATATGCAGATCGTTGGGTCCCACAAAGATGACATCGATGCCCGGCACCGACGCGATTGCATCGATATTTTCTACTGCCTGGCGGGTTTCGATTTGAATGGCGAGCAGAATGTTGTCGTTGGCTTCACGAGTGTACTCCGCGCGTCCAGCGCCAAAGCCGATAAATGGGGTGAAGCCGCCGACGCCGCGTTCCCCGATTGGGGGATAGCGCGAAAAACGCACCGCGTCGCGCGCCTCGTCCGCTGTGTTGATCATTGGCACCATGACGCCTTGCGCGCCCGCATCCAGCACCTGCTTGATGTGAAAGATCGTCCCGGCAGGCACACGCGCCAGCGGCGTCACGCGCCCGGCGCTCACATCGGCGATGAACGACATCATCTGCGAGGCGGTGGCGAGATCGGTGGCTGTATGTTCGAGATCGACCAGCAGCCAGTGATAGCTGCCCTGTGCCGCCAGCAGCCGCGCGACCGTCGGACTGCCCAGTTGCAGCCACAAGCCGATCGCTGCTTCATCGGCGCGGAGTCGTGCTAAGGTCGCATTCTGCCGCATGGTCTCGTCCTTTGATCCGACTGCTCTAATCATGAGTATTCTACCCCGTCATCTGCGTTGTCTCCACATCCTGTTCCGCTTGACCCACGCACGTATCAATTGCGATTTGGCGCAATGCAGTCCATAGAGGGATAATTGAAGCACTGTAGAAAATCTCAAGGAGTAACCACCATGCAGATCGGGATGATTGGGCTGGGCAAAATGGGCGCGAATATGAATATGCGTCTGCTGAAAGGCGGACATGCCACGGTCGTCTTCAACCGCAGTCCAGAAGCGATTCAGACCGCAGCTGAGGCGGGCGCGACCGCCTCGACCGGGGTAGCTGATCTGGTGAGCAAGCTGGATGCGCCGCGTGCCGTGTGGGTGATGGTGCCGTCCGGTGACCCGACTGAAGCAGTCATCGATGAACTGCTGACGCTGCTGGCGCCCGGCGATACCATCATCGATGGCGGCAACAGCAACTACAAAGACAGCATCCGCCGCGCACAAAAATGCGCTGGCTATCAGGTGAGCTTCATCGATGTCGGCACCAGCGGCGGTATCTGGGGGCTGAAAGAGGGCTACAGCCTGATGATCGGCGGCGAGGATGCGCCCGTCGAGCGCATGCGATCGATCTTCGAGACGCTGGCACCCGCCGCCGATCTCGGCTGGGGACATGTCGGTCCCAGCGGATCGGGACATTTTGTCAAGATGATCCACAACGGCATCGAGTACGGCATGATGCAGGCATTTGCGGAAGGATTCGAGATCATGCGCCAAAAGGAGGTATTCGGACTCGATCTGCACCAGATCGCGGAAGTATGGCGCTATGGCAGCGTCGTGCGTTCCTGGCTGCTCGACCTGGCAGCGAACGCGCTGGCGGACGATCCGCATCTGACAGCGCTCAAGGGATGGGTGGCGGACAGTGGCGAGGGACGCTGGACGGTCGCGGAAGCGATCGAGCTGGATGTGCCCGCGCCGATCATCACGCTGGCGCTGCAAATGCGTTTCGTCAGCCGCCAGGAAGAGAGCTATGCTGCCAAGATGCTGGCGGCGCTGCGCAACCAGTTTGGCGGACATGCTGTCAAGCGCGACGGTGACTCGTGAACAGCGGCGCGATTACGATCGTCATTTTCGGCGCGACCGGTGACCTGACCGGACGTAAGCTGGTGCCCGCGCTCTACAGCCTGTACCGCCGCGACAAACTGCCAAAAAACTGGCGGATTGTCGGCTATGCGCGGCGCGAATGGGATGACGACTTTTTCCGCGAGACTTTGTACGAGTGGGTCAAAAAGGCGCCGAATTATGATGCCGACGCCTGGCGCACTTTTTGCCAGCATGTGCATTACGTGCGCGGCGACCTCTCGACTGCTGGTGATTACACCGCGCTCAATCAGGCTCTTGAGACGCTGGAAACTGCGCCGTCGAGCCGTCTGTACTACCTGGCGATCTCGCCGGAATACTACGAGACGGTGATCGAGCGCCTGCACGCGGTCGGCATGACCTCGCAGGAAGAAGGTTATCGGCACGTGGTGATCGAAAAACCGTTTGGCACTGATACCGCGTCGGCGCGCGCGCTCAATCAGACCTTGCATCGCGCTTTCGACGAGCAACAGATTTATCGAATCGATCACTATCTCGGCAAAGAGACGGTGCAAAATCTGCTCTTTTTCCGCTTTGCCAACGCGATATTCGAGCCGATTTGGAATCGCAATTATATCGATCATGTGCAGATTACGGTCGCGGAACAGGTCGATGTCGAGCATCGCGCGGGCTACTATGACAAGTCGGGTGTCATGCGCGATATGTTCCAGAATCACCTGATGCAGTTGGTGGCGCTGGTGGCGCTGGAGCCGCCGTCGTCCGACGATGCCGACGCACTGCGCAACGAAAAGGTGAAAGTGCTGCGTGCGATCCGCCCGATCGCCTCGGTGGAGACTGTGCGGGCACAATACGAGGATTACTGTGCGACTGCCGGTGTCGATTCCGCCTCGCGCACCCCGACCTATGCCGCGCTCAAGCTCTACATCGACAATTGGCGCTGGATGGATGTGCCCTTCTATCTGCGGTCCGGCAAGGCGCTCACCAAAAAAGTGTCGGAGATCGTGGTGCAGTTCCGCCGTCCGCCGCACCTGTTTTTCAACCTCGCGCGCGGCAAGCAGCTTGAACCGAACCGCCTGTCGCTGTGTATCCAGCCAGATGAAGGCATTCATCTCAGCTTTCAATCCAAAGTGCCCAATTCATCGCACGAAGTGCAGTCGGTCAATATGGGCTTCAGCTTCAGTTCCTCGTTCGAGGGGGCGCTACCCGATGCTTACGAGCGGCTGCTGCTGGATGCGATGCACGGGGATGCGGCGCTCTTCACCCGCGAGGACGAGATCGAGCTGTCGTGGAAGCTGATCGACACTGTGCTGGCGGGGTGGGAGGCGCCGGACGCGCCAGCAGTACAGTCGTATGCGCGCAATACCTGGGGACCCGACGCCGCCGATCGGCTCTTAAGCGGAGACGGACGCGCGTGGCACAGCTTCTGTGGAGAAAATAGTTGATGGCAGATTTACGCATTTACGACGATCGCGCCTCGGCAGCCCGCGCGCTGGCAGCATTGGTGGTGACGGCAGCGCAATCCGCAGTCGCGGCGCGTGACCGCTTCACACTGGTGTTGTGCGGCGGCAGCACCCCGCGTCAGGCATTTCGCCTGCTCGCCGACGAATATGCCGACGACATCGATTGGTCACGCACCTCGATCTTTTGGAGCGACGAGCGCTGCGTCCCCGCCGATCACCCGGACAGCAACACAAAAATGGCGCGCGAGGCGCTGCTCGATCATGTGCCGCTCGCCTTCGATCGCATTTATCGCATTCCGACACAGCTCGATCCTGCGGCGGCGGCGCAGGCATATCAGGCGGAGCTGGTGCGCTTTTTCGAGTCGCGTGGTGGGATTCCGCGCTTCGACATGATGATTTTGGGCGTTGGCGCCGATGGACATACCGCTTCGCTGTTTCCAGGATCGCCCGCACTCGATGAAAAAAAGCGCTGGGTCGTCACCGCGACGGCTGAAAACGCCCCGGTCAAAGAGCGCATCACCTTCACACTGCCCATTCTGAACGCGGCGGCGCACGTCGTCATGCTGGTGTTGGGCGAGGAAAAAGCCGACGCGGTGGCGCGCATCTTCACGGGCGACGACGATCCGCCGCTGCCAGCCGGACGAGTGCAACCGCTGAATGGACGCCTGACCTGGATTCTGGACGAGGAAGCGGCATCTCGGCTGCGCGCGGCGACAATAGACGATCAGGCGGACGAATCGACATAGAGACGTGCCGACCCAGCGTCACGAGGTGCGCATGGGGTTTGGTATGCCAAACCCCTACGATTGATGGCGCGCGTCACTGTGCCAGAATGTCTGCCAGCTTGAACAGCTCCATGTCGAGCGGCTTATGCACGCCGACCACCTCGGTGTACGGGCTGACCAGCGCCGCCCCCTTGCTCCAGCCGACCAGCACGCCATGATTGCCGTTCATGATCTGGCGCGCCGCCTCGGTAGCGAGGCGGGTCGCCAGGATGCGGTCGGATGCGGTCGGCACACCGCCGCGCTGCACATGCCCCAGAATGGTCATACGAATGTCGAAACCGACCGTCTCCGCGCGACCCTTAAGATACTCGTACAACACATTGACAGCGTACTTGGCGCCCTCCGCCACCACGATCAAGCCGTTGCTCTTGCCGCGCGACCACGACTCTTTCAGGATCGTGACCAGGGACTCCGGCTCGGTATCCACCTCCGGGATGACGATCGCCTCGGCGCCGCCCGCGATCCCCGCCATCAGCGCCAGATAACCGCTGTCGCGTCCCATCACCTCGACCATGAAGGCACGTCGATGCGATGACGCTGTGACCTTGAGGCGGTCGATCGCCTCCAGCGCGATATTGAGGGCGGTATCGACGCCGATGGTGATGTCCGATCCGGCGAGGTCGTTGTCGATGGTCGATGCCACGCCGACCACTGGAAAGCCCATGTCGTCCAGCGCTTTGGCGCCGGTCTGCGAGCCATTGCCGCCGATGACGATCAAGCCTTCGATCCCATGCTGACGCAGATGCAGCAGCGCCTTTTCGCGCCCTTCGGGAGTCATGAACTCTTTGCTGCGCGCGCTGCCCAGCACCGTCCCGCCGAGCTGGATGATCCCGCCGACATCACGGGGTCCCATGAGCTTGATCTGGTTATCGATCAAGCCCTGATAGCCCTGCTGCACGCCGTACACCTCGGCGCCCAATCCCAGCCCCGTGCGCACCACTGAGCGAATGGCAGCGTTCATGCCGGGCGCGTCACCGCCGCTGGTCAGCACCGCGAATTTTTTCATGGGAGAGTCCTTGTCAGTTCGATATGCGGCTCATTCTAGCGCGATCGACCGTCCTGGGTAGTGGACGACACTTAATGTTGACCGATTCGCACGGGGTCAGGTTTTGCCGGATGCGTCAGGTTGCGTATAATCGCGGCGGTCGATTCAACTTACAGCAAGGAAAAAAAGTTATGTCTCAGGAATTCTCCCCGCCTGTGGGCGAATGGTTTTATCCATCGGACGAGATCGTCAAAAATACCAATGTGCCCGATTACGAGACCGTGTACCGCGATGCCATAGCAGACCCGCAGGCATTTTGGGCACAGCGCGCCGAAACGCTGTCATGGTACAAAAAATGGGATCGCGTGCTGGATGCGAGTGAGGCGCCATTTTACAAATGGTTCGTGGGCGGCAAGACCAATATCGCACTGAACGCGCTCGATCGCCATGTCAAAACCTGGCGCAAAAACAAGCTGGCGCTGATCTGGGAAGGCGAACCCGGCGACCGCCAGACCTTTTCCTATTGGCGGCTGCACCGCGAGGTCAATAAGTTCGCCAATGTGCTGAAAAGTCTGGGCGTCAAAAAAGGCGATCGCGTCACCGTCTATATGGGGCGCATCCCCGAACTGGTGATGGCAATGCTGGCGTGCGCCAAAATCGGCGCGGTTCACAGCGTCGTTTACGGCGGCTTCAGCGAGACGGCGCTGGCAGATCGCATCGAGGACGCGCAGAGCCGCGTCGTTGTGACCTGTGACGGCGCCTGGCTGCGCGGCAACATCATCCGCCTCAAGGATATAGTCGATGAGGCGGTCAAGCGCTCGCCAGTGGTCGAGTCGGTGATCGTGGTCAAGCGCACCGGACACGATGTGAAGATGGAGCAGGGGCGCGACTATTGGTATCACGACCTGAGCGGACTGCCGATCGCCAGCCCGATCTGTGAGACCGAGGTCATGGACGCCGAAGATCCGCTTTTCATCCTGTACACCAGCGGCACGACCGGCAAGCCCAAAGGCATCCTGCACACGCACGGCGGCTACAGCGTGTATATCTCGACCACGCTGGAATGGACATTCGACCTCAAAGACGACGATCGCTGGTGGTGCGCCGCCGATCCCGGCTGGATCACCGGGCACAGCTATATCGTCTATGCGCCGCTGATCCTAGGTGCGACCAGCTTTATGTACGAGGGCGCGCCCAACTTTCCCTATCCCAATCGCTGGTGGAAGATGGTCGAGGACTACGGTATTTCCATACTTTACACCGCGCCGACAGCGATACGGGGTTTGATGCGCTTTGGCAATGCCTGGCCCAGCCGTCACGACCTGAGCAGCCTGCGCCTGCTGGGATCGGTCGGTGAACCGATCAACCCGGAAGCGTGGCGCTGGTTCCACAAGGTGATCGGCAAGGAGCGCTGCCCGATCATGGATACCTGGTGGCAGACCGAGACCGGCGGCTTCATGATCGCGCCGATGCCGTCGGTGGGGCTGAAGCCGGGAAGCGCCACTCGTCCGTTCCCTGGCATCGAGGTCGATGTCGTCGATGAACACGGCGAAAGTGTCGCGGCAGGTGTCGATGGCAATCTGGTGATCAAGACGCCCTGGCCTGGGATGGTGCGGACGATCTACAACGATCCGGATCGCTTTGTCAAGCAGTACTGGGCAAGCTACGAAAAACAGGGCTGGTATCTGTCGGGCGACTCGGCACGTAAGGATCAGGATGGCTACATCTGGATCATCGGGCGCAACGACGATGTGATCAAGGTAAGCGGCTATCGTCTGGGGACAGCGGAGGTCGAGTCTGGCTTGGTCAGCCATCCGGCGGTCAGCGAGTCGGCGGTGATTGGCGTGCCAGACGAGGTGCGCGGCAACGTCATCTATGCTTACTGTATCCTGCGGTCAGGGGTGCAGCCGAGCGACGCACTGCGCGATCAGTTGAAGGAACATATTCGTCACGAGGTCGGCCCGATCGCCATTCCGAGCAGGATCGAGTTCGTCGAGGTGCTGCCCAAGACGCGATCGGGCAAGATCATGCGCCGCGTGCTGCGTGCCCGCGCGATGGGTCAGCCGGAGGGCGATCTGAGTACGCTCGAAGACTGAGATTCTCATGCAATATTCAGCGGTGCATGAGGGCTAGATCAGGTGTGGGCGTTATCCTGTAAAGCGACTTTATACATGCTTTGCGAGACAGCGCCCAACCCATGAAAACCTTTGAACACCGCTCGACCTTTCCCGGCACCGCCGCCCAGGTGATGGCATTCTACAGCTTGCCCAACGCGCCTGCGCTGCTAACCCCCCCGCCAATCTTCTTCCAGATACGCGCCGACCGTCGCACCAGCATCCGCGACGGTGAGCTGGAATTCACACTCTGGTTCGGACCGATCCCGTTCAGGTGGCTGTCGCGGCACGAGCCGGGCATGACCGAGACTGCATTCGTCGATCGCATGATCACGGGCCCGCTCAGGACGTGGGTACACGAACACGGCGCGCGCGATGTACCTGGCGGTGTCGAGGTGATCGATCGCATTCAGATTGCGCATGGTGACGGGCTGACCGGATTGTTTACACGTCTGTTCTTCGACGGCTTGCCGTTGCGCTTTCTGTTCATCTACCGCGCCATGCGCACTCGTGCCGCTGTCGCCACCATGACTCGCCAGGCTGCTGCTCAGCGGCGCCCGTGAGCGCGCGTATCGTCGTGATCGGCGCCGGGATCGGCGGGCTGACGGCGGCGGCGCTGCTGGCGCGCGCGGGCTACCGGGTGACGGTGCTGGAAAGCCAGGTCTATCCAGGCGGTTCCGCCGGGACATTCTTTCATAAAGGCTACCGCTTCGACGCCGGCGCGACCGTCGCCGGCGGGTTTCAGCCGAACGGGCCGCACGCGGTCATTGGGCGGCTGCTCGACCTCGATTGGAAGGTGCGCGCGCACGATCCGGCGTGGGTGGTGCATCTGCCCGATCGGGTGGTGCCGTTGTGTCAGGACAATCAGGCGGTCGTGGATGCCTTCCCAAAGACCGCGCGTTTCTGGGAGACGCAGACGCGGCTCGCCGCGATGGGGTGGTCGCTGTCGGCGCAGGGCTTGCCCTGGCTGCCGACCAGCGCGGCGGAATTGGGTCAGCTCTTCAAAGTCGCGCTGCGCAATCTGCCTGGCGATCTCGAACTGGCACCCTATGCCTTCATGTCGGCTTATCAATGGCTGCAAATGAGCCGACTCACGGACGATCCGGCGTTCGTGCGCTTCATTGACGCTCAACTTTTAATCTCGTCGCAGACGACCTCGCGCGGCGCCAATGCCATTTACAGCGCGACCGCGCTCGATCTGGCGCGTCAGGGCGTCTATCACGCACCGGGCGGGATGGGCGGGATCGCGGAGGTGCTGGTCGAGAAGATCGAGGCGCTCGGCGGGGAGGTGCTGACCCGCCAGCGCGTCACGCGAGTCAACGTGCGCGACGGACGCGCGGTTAGCGTGACCACGAAAAAAGGGGACGAATTCCCGTGCGATTTTCTGCTGGCGAACCTGACGCCCTGGTCGCTCGATGCGCTGCTCGGTGACGACAGTCCGCCCGGACTCCGGCGCGAGACCGCGACGCGCGCGCCAGGATGGGGCGCCTTTGTGCTGCATCTGGGTGTGCGCGCCGACGCGCTGCCCGCCGACCTGCCCGATCATCACCAGTTCATCGAGTCGATGGAGGGCGCCTTGGGCGAGACGCGCAGCGTATTCATGTCGATGTCACCGCTGTGGGACTCGTCGCGCGCTCCCGCGGGACACCGCGCCGTCACCGTCACCACGCATACGCGCGTGCAGCCCTGGTGGGATGTGCTGCAAAGTGATCCGGCGGCATACGGCGCGCTCAAAGACGAGTATGCCGATAAAATGCTGACCCATATCGAGCGCGCCATACCCGGTTTCCGCGCCGCGATCGCGCTGAATATGCCGGGTACGCCGGTCACCTACGAATTCTACACTGGGCGGCATTTGGGTATGGTCGGCGGCTTTCCGCAAACGTCGCTGTTCAGGGTGCGCACGCCGCTGACCGGGATCGCCAACACGCGGCTCGTGGGCGACTCGATCTTTCCGGGTCAGTCAACGGCGGGCGTCTCGCTGGGGGCACTGCGGGTCGCGCAGGATGTAATGCGCCGCCTGCCAGTCGATAATCGCAATGAGGAATGACATGAGCGCTCGATCGACAGTCATCTGGTGGCTGCGACGCGATCTGCGGCTGCGGGACAACCTGGCACTCGCCGCTGCGATCGAGAGCGATGGACGGGTGCTGCCCGTCTTCATCTTTGACCCGGCGATCCTGCAAGGTGAACATTTCGGACTGCCGCGTCTGAAATTCATGCTTGCCGGATTGCACGCGCTCGACGACGACCTGCGCCAGCGCGGGGGCGGGCTGCTCGTCCGGCACGGCGATCCGCGTCATGTGCTGCCCGCGTTGGTGGGAGAGGTCGGCGCGACGGCGGTGTTCGTCAACCGCGATTATACGCCTTACGCCGTGCGACGTGATTGCGCGCTGGGCGAGTCGCTGTCTGTCCCATTCAGACTGTTCGACGACGCCATGCTGCATCCGCCTGAACAGACGACCAAGAGCGACGGAACACCGTTTCTGGTCTACACGCCTTATAAGCGCCACTGGCTGGCGCTGCCCAAGCCCGACATGATGGACAGTCTGCCAGCGCGTGACGACCTGCACGACCTGATCGGACTCGATGCGCCGGGTGTGCCGTCGCTGGCTGACCTGGGTTTCAGCGACACCATCGCCGTGCCGCCCGCTGGCGAAGCTGAAGCGGCGCGCCGTCTGGAGCGGTTCGCGGACAATGCCATCCATGATTATGACGTGCGCCGTAACATCGTGTCAGTCAACCCGTTCGACTCTGACGCGGCTGGCACATCCGGTCTCTCACCCTACTTTCGATTCGGGATGCTGTCGCCGCGTCAGGCGCGGGCGTCCGCCGTCCGCGCTTATGATGCCGGGGATGCTCACGACAGACATGCCGTCGAAGTGTGGATGAGCGAGATCGCCTGGCGTGAATTTTACATGACCATTCTCTATCGTTTTCCGCACGCCTACCGCACCAGCTATCGCCCGGAATTCGAGCGCATTGCCTATCGGGATGCCCCCGACGAACTGGCAGCCTGGGAAGGCGGTCGCACGGGCTATCCACTTGTCGATGCCGCGATGCGCCAGATGCACGCCATCGGCTGGATGCACAACCGCGCGCGCATGGTCGTCGCCAGCTTTCTGACCAAGCATCTGCTGATCTACTGGCGATCGGGCGATCTCGCCTTTATGCGTCACTTGATCGACGGTGATCCAGCGGCGAACAGCGGCGGCTGGCAGTGGGCAGCCGGGACGGGCACCGACGCGCAGCCCTATTTCCGCATCTTCAACCCGGTGATTCAGTCGCAGAAATTCGATCCCGACGGCGCGTATATCCGCCGTTGGGTGCCGGAACTGCGCGATCTGTCGAATCAAGATATCCACGAACCCTGGAAGCTGGCGTCACCGCCGAAAGACTATCCCACGCCGATCGTCGATCATACCTTTGCACGAGCACGGGCGCTGGCGGCGTTCGCGGTACTGAAAAAGTCCTGATCGCGCGGACGAGTTTTATCAGGCACCAAGACATCGTTACGCACCGACGCATTGTTATATACGGACGCATGGTTATGCGTCCCTACGGGAGGGAGAGATCATGCCAGAAGCATTGATTTGGGGCGCGTCCGGCGGGATCGGCGGCGCGCTGGTGCGTGCGTTGAAAGCGCGCGGCTGGAAAGTCTATGGCGCAGCCCGGAACGAATCGCGTATTCCGTCGGACGCCGACCTGACCTGCAGCTTCAGCGCCGGGAATGATTACAGCATCGACGGCGCGGTCAGTCTGATCGCTTATCAGACCAGCGCGCTCGATCTGATCGTCTACGCGGCGGGTGGGATACGGCTGTCGGCGGTCGAGGACACCGACTCGGCGGCGTGGTCGGATATGCTCATCGCCAACCTGACCGGCGCCGCGCGGACAATCCGCGCCAGCCTGCCGCTGCTCAAAGAGGGCGGACATGCCATGATCGTCGGCGCTTACGTCGATAAGGTCACGCTGCCCCGTTTCGCGCCCTATGCGGTCGCCAAAGCCGGACTGGAGCCGCTGGTAGCGATCCTGGCAAAAGAACAGCGCAAACGCAAGTTCACGCTGGTGCGCCCTCCCGCCGTCGCCACGCCATTCTGGGATGGACTGCCTTTGAAGGTGCCTGCCAATGCCTTGACACCGGAACAGGTCGCGGACGCGATGATCGCGCGTTACGACTCCGGCGAAACGGGAATGCTCGACCTGTAAACCCCGGCGCTTGACAAGCTGACCATGCGCGCTATCCTACCCCGACACTTCAGGAGCAGATGCGCATGGCAGCGAAACAAATCAAGAAGGTCGTCCTCGCCTACAGCGGCGGACTCGATACCTCGGTGATCGTCAAGTGGCTGGTCAACAATTATCAGTGCGAGGTGGTGTGCTTCACCGCCGACCTCGGACAAGAAGAAGAACTGGACGGACTCGAAGAAAAGGCGCTCAAGACGGGTGCCAGCAAACTCTACGTCCGCGATCTGCGCGAAGAATTTCTGACCGATTTTGTCTTCCCGACCATGCGTGCCGGGGCAGTCTACGAGCGCGAATATCTGCTCGGCACCTCGTTTGCACGTCCGCTAATCGCTAAACACCTGGTCGAGATTGCGGAATTGGAAGGTGCCGATGCAGTCGCGCATGGCTGCACGGGCAAAGGCAACGATCAGGTACGGTTCGAGCTGACCGTAATGGCGCTCAATCCGAAACTGACGGTGATCGCCCCCTGGCGCGAATGGGATATCCGCAGCCGCGAGGACGCGATCGCCTATGCCCAGGAATTCAACATTCCGATCACGCAGACGCTCAAGTCGATCTACAGCCGCGATCGCAATCTGTTTCACCTGAGCCATGAGGGCGGTATCCTCGAAGACCCGTCGCAGGAGCCGGAAGAAGTCATGTACCAGTTGACGACCAGCCCGGAAAACGCGCCTGACCAGGCGGAATATGTCGAGATCGCCTTCGAGCGCGGCACCCCGGTCGCGCTGAATGGCGAAACGCTGGCGCCGCTCGATCTGTTCACACGGCTGAATAAAATCGGTGCCAGACACGGGATCGGACGGATCGATCTGGTGGAAAATCGGTTGGTCGGCATGAAGAGTCACGGCGTGTACGAGACGCCCGGCGGGACGATCCTGCATCGCGCGCATCAGGCGTTGGAGAGCATCTGCCTGGACAAGATGTCAATGCAGTACAAGGACGTGCTGGCGCTCAAGTATGCCGAGCTGGTCTACAACGGACAGTGGTACACCCGGCTGCGTGACGCGCTCGACGCCTTTGTCGCTGTCACACAGGAGCAGGTGACCGGGACGACGCGCATCAAACTGTACAAGGGCAACATCGTCATCGTCGGACGGCGGGGCGATCGCAGCCTGTACAGTCACGATTACGCCTCCTTTGGCGAGGAAAATGTGTACAACCAGCGTGATGCTGAGGGTTTCATTCAGTTGTTCGGCTTGCCGATCAGGATCGATGCCCAGATCACCATCGCCAACGAAGGCAAGTCGCGCTATCGCCAGACCCCGCGCGGATAGGGCGCGGTCATGTTATGGGGCGGCGCGTTCACCGCGCCTACGGACGAACAACTGCGGCGGCTCAACGACTCGATCGGCTTCGATCGGCGCATGGCGGCGGAAGATATACGTGGCAGCATCGCCTACGCGCTGGCGATCGCGACAGCGGGGGTGATCTCCGGCGCCGACGCCGAACAGATCGCCGACGGATTGGAACGGGTGCGGGTCGAATTCGAGGACGGCACCTTTGTGTTGAAAGAGGGCGACGAGGACATCCATACCGCCGTCGAGCGCCGTCTGACCGAGCTGGTCGGCGCGGTCGGTGGCAGGCTGCACACCGGGCGCAGTCGTAATGATCAGGTGGCGACCGATTGGCGCCTGTGGACGATGAGCGCGATCGATCGGCTCGACACGCTGCTCGCCGGGCTGCAAAGCGCGCTGATCGCACAGGCTGACGGGCATATCGACACGCTGATGCCGGGCTACACCCACATGCAGCCCGCCCAGCCGATCACGGTCGCACATTGGCTGATGAGCTATTTCTGGATGCTGGCGCGCGACCGCGACCGTCTGTGTGACGCGCGCCGTCGCACGGCGGTGTCGCCGCTTGGATCGGGTGCGCTGGCGGGGACGCCATTCGCCGTCGATCGTGCGGCACTGGCTGCCCAACTGGGCTTTAGCGCGATCAGCGAAAACAGCCTCGATGCGGTGAGCGACCGCGATTTTGTGGCGGAGACGCTGTTCACGCTGGCGCTGGTTGGCGTGCATCTCAGCCGCCTCGCTGAAGATGTGATTTTGTTCAGCAATCCGGCGTTTGGCTATATTCGCCTTGACGATCGCTACAGCACCGGGTCGAGCCTGATGCCGCAAAAGCGCAATGCTGACCCGATGGAGCTGGCGCGGGGCAAAGCCGGACGGCTGATCGGCAATCTGACCGGGCTGCTGACCACGCTCAAAGGGCTGCCGACCGGGTACAACAAAGACCTGCAGGAGGATAAAGAGTCGCTGCTCGACTCGGTCGATACGCTGGCGGCACTGCTGCCGGTCGTCACGGCGGTGATCGCCACGCTGCACGTCAACCCAGATAGGCTGCGCGCCGCGCTCGATGAGTCGATGCTGGCGACCGATCTGGCGGATTATCTGGTCGCGCGCGGGATGCCCTTTCGAGAGGCGCACGGCGTGTCGGGTCGGCTGGTGCGGCGTGCCGTTGATGCGGGAGTCGGGCTGTCGGCGCTGCCGCTGGAGGTTTTTCAAGCCGAGTCGGGGTTGTTCACGGAGGATGTCGCGGACGTGTTCGATTTCAGCGCATCGGTCGCGCGGCGACGCTCGGTCGGCGGCACCGCGCCCGACGCGGTGCGGACGCAGATCGAGTCGGCGCGTGTCTGGATGGGCGCCCATCAGCCGTGATCGCGTTTGTGCGCACTATCCATACGCGACCGTTCATGGTATACGAACTTGCATTACAAGTGCGTAGAGGGGTTGACACATTTCCCGAACGTGGTTACGCTCATTGGTAGTTATCGATAAACCAGTGTGAAAAAATGACAGCGCGTCCCCAGATCTCGATTTTCAGCCTTATTCTCGTCCTTAGCGTACTCGTCCTTATTGGAGGCGGGTTATAGGGGCTTGTCTGGTCTGAAGCGCACGAGCGGTACATGCGAACGACACAGCCCCCTGATGAAGGGGGCTTTTTGTTGGAGAAAAAGGCGAACGATGACGATGCAATTCAGCACCACCACGACCATCCATCAGGACTGCACCAGTCCCTGGACGGAGCCGTACCAGACGGCATCCGCCGATGCGCACGCCGACCAACGGGAGGCGCAGCGCGCCTTTGAGCAGGAATGCCAGCGTCCGACCCTCGACGCGCTTTCCGACATCTACAACCGGCAGTAAAGCGGGTCGTGGAGCGCGGAAAGCGCGTTTTTTATGGCTTTGCCAGGTTCTCGTTTTGATTGTCAGATCGACCAGACAGGAAAATGACCATGCTCTTGAGCGGCTCCGAAATCCTGCTTGAATGTTTGAAACGTGAAGGCGTGGATGTGATGTTCGGCTATCCGGGTGGCGCGATCCTGCCGACCTACGACGCCATGTCCAAGTACCCGGAAATTCATCATGTCCTCGTGCGTCACGAACAAGGCGCCTCGCACATGGCGGACGGCTATGCCCGCGCCAGCGGACGTGTCGGTGTGGCGATCGCCACCAGCGGGCCCGGCGCCACCAATCTCGTGACCGGGATCGCCACCGCGATGATGGACTCTTCTCCGATCGTGTGCATCACCGGACAGGTGACGCGCGGTGCGATCGGGTCGGACGCTTTCCAGGAGACCGATGTGACCGGAGTGACGCTGCCCGTCACCAAACACAATTATCTGGTCATGGATCTGCAGGAACTGCCGCACATCGTCCGCGAAGCCTTTTACATCGCACGCACGGGGCGACCAGGACCGGTGTTGATCGACATTCCGAAAGATATTCAGACCCAGAAGATGGAATTCATCTATCCCGATGCGCCCATCCGCCTGCCAGGGTATCGTCTGCCGACGATGGCGAGCGAAGGACAGATCGAGGAAGCGCTGCGGCTGATCCACGAGGCGAAGCGCCCAGTCATCCTGGCGGGACATGGCGTGATGGTATCGGGCGCCGTGATGCAGCTCCGCGAATTGGCAGAGCGGGCGCAAATCCCGGTCGCGCTGACCCTGCTCGGCAAGGGCGCCATGCCGGAAAATCACCCGCTCACTGTCGGCATGATGGGGATGCACGGCGAGGCAGCGTCGAATCATGCTATTCAGGAAGCCGACCTGCTGATCGCGCTGGGGATGCGCTTCGACGATCGCGTGACCGGCAATCTCAAGACCTACGCGCTCAACGCCAAAAAGATTCACGTCGATATCGACGCCTCGGAGATCAACAAGAATGTGCGCGTCGATGTCGGTATCGTCGGCGATCTGCGCACTGTCATGGATCAACTGCTGCCCGGCGTGCAGGGGCAGACTCACCCCGAATGGCTCAATCGTATCCGCGACTGGCAGGAAGACACCGACGAGCGCGACATCATCAACCGCGAGACGACCGGAATGCTGCTCGGCGCGCAGGTGATCAACGATCTGTGGAAACACACGGGTGGAGATGCGATCACCGTGACCGATGTGGGACAGCATCAGATGCTCGAAGCGCAGTATTACCCGCATCAGCGCCCATCGACCATGATCACCAGCGGCGGACTCGGCACGATGGGGTTCGGGTTTCCGGCTGCGATCGGCGCCAAATTCGCCCGCCCCGATGAAGAAGTATGGGCTATCGTCGGTGATGGCGGCTTTCAGATGACGCTGTGCGAGCTGGCGACGGCAAAACAGGAAAACATCAATGTCAATGTCGCCATCATCAATAACAACTATCTCGGTATGGTGCGCCAGTGGCAGGAATTTTTCTACGAACAGCGCTACCAGTCCACGCCGATGTTCAACCCCGACTTCGTGAAGCTGGCAGAGGCATACGGAGTCGCGGCGATGCGTGTCGAGCGGCGCGATCAGATCGAGGAATCGGTCGCCTTTGCGCGCAGCGTGGACGGGCCGACCGTGATTGAATACATGGTGCTGGCTGAAGAAGTGGTGTATCCGATGGTGCCCGCTGGCGCCGACCTCGACAAGATGATCCGCCGTCCAAAACCGGGCGAGAGCCAGTAGTACCGCGCGACCTGAGACGATGAGTGAAGAAGGCGAAGAAGGCGATCATGGCTGACCAAACTGCAAAAAAACATCTGCTGGTGGCGCTGGTGGAAAACAAGCCTGGCGTCCTGAACCGCGTGGCGAGCCTGTTTCGCCGCCGTAATTTCAACGTGGACAGCCTGACCGTCGGGCGCACCCACAAACCGCACCTGTCCCGTATGACCATCGCGGTCGATGCCACGCGCGGCGATGCCTACAGGATCAGCATGAATCTGCTTAAGCTGATCAACGTCGTCGATGTCGCCGAGGTGTCCGCCGAGCCGCACGTCAGCCGCGACCTGGCGCTGATCAAGGTGCGCAGCAACGATGCCGACTCGCGCAACAACCTGACGCTGATCTGCGAGCGCTACCCGGCGCGCATCGTCGATATTGGTCCCGACGTGGCGATCGTCGAGATCACCGCTCAGGAAGATCAGGTCGAGGCGCTGATCGGCGAGCTGCGCCCGATCGGTATCCTGGAGATGGTGCGGACGGGCGTGGTGGCGATGGGGCGCGGTGTGCGCATCCTCGACTCGGAATACGAGCCGATCAACTACGCCGAAGTCAATGCCAACAGCGCGCCGAAAACCTATGAAGTGTACAGCGTCTAGACGCTGGCGCGATCCCGCACGCTGGCGGCACTGCTGCCTCCCCGTGCGGACTGACTTGTGTGATTTACATCTTGTAGACCTTACACCGGAGAAATAGTGACACATGGCAACACTCTACTACGACAAAGATGCTGACCTCGCGCTGCTCGATGGCAAGACGATCGCTGTGATTGGCTATGGCAGCCAGGGACACGCGCACGCGCTCAACGCCCACGACAGCGGCTGTAAAGTGGTGATCGGACTGCACGAGACCAGCAAGAGCCGCGCCAAAGCCGAGGCGGATGGTCTGACCGTGCTGTCCGTCGCTGAGGCGACAAAAATCGCCGACGTGATTATGGTCGTCATCCCGGACACCACGCAGGCGGTGGTCTATCACAACGAGATCGCGCCGCACATCAAAGACGGTGCCATGCTGATGTTCGCGCACGGCTTCAACATTCATTACAAGACGATCGTCGCGCCGCCGACGGTCGATGTGACGATGATCGCACCGAAGTCGCCGGGACACCGTGTGCGCGAAACTTATCAGGACGGCGCAGGCGTACCCGGACTGCTGGCAGTGCATCAGGACGCGACCGGACAGGCAAAGGCACGGGCGCTGGCATACGGACGTGCCATTGGCTGTACGCGCGCTGGCGTGATCGAGACGACTTTCAAAGAAGAGACCGAAACCGACCTGTTTGGCGAACAGGTCGTCCTGTGCGGCGGCGTAACCGCGCTGGTGCGCTCGGCTTTTGAGACGCTGGTCAAGGCGGGATATCAACCGGAGATCGCTTATTTTGAGTGTATGCACGAGCTTAAGCTGATCGTCGATCTGATGTACGAGGGCGGTCTGAGCTATATGTGGTACAGCGTCAGTGATACCGCCGAGTATGGCGGCTACACCGTTGGCGATCAGGTCGAGGGCGAAGTCAAAGAGATGTTCGCTGGCGTGCTGACTCGCATCCAGGATGGCTCCTTTGCCCGCGAATGGATCGCGGAGAATCAGAACGGACGCCCTAATTTCCGTCCGCGCCGCGCCACCGAACACGATCTCCTGATCGAGAAGGTCGGCGCTGACCTGCGCGACATGATGCCGTTCCTGAAGGCAAAACGCATCAAGCAAGCTGATTGACCTGTACTCGACGATCGCGCGCCGCGACCGATAAAGCCGATAAAGGGAGTCTCGCACATGCGCCACCAGACCGACGACAGCGTCGTATTGTTCTTCGATACCACTTTGCGCGACGGTGAACAAAGCCCCGGCGCCACCCTCAGCAGCGCCGAAAAGCTGGAAATAGCCCGGCAGCTCGCGCGGCTCGGTGTGGACATCATTGAGGCAGGATTCCCGGCGGCGTCGCCGGACGATCTCGCGGCGGTGCAGCGGGTGGCGCGTGAGGTCGGGACAGCCGACGGACCCGTGATCTGTGGTCTGGCGCGCGTCGTCGAAAAAGATATTCTGGCGTGTTGGGAAGGGGTGCGCGATGCAGCGCACAGCCGGATTCACACCTTCTTAGGCACGTCCGACATTCATCTGAAGTATCAGACCGGATTTACCCGCCCGCAGGCGATCGATGCGGTGCGCAAGGGTGTGACTTTGGCGGCGTCGCTCACTCAGGATGTAGAATTCAGCCCGATGGACGCCGGACGCACCGACTTCGACTTTTTAATCGAGGTGTGCACGGTCGCGGTCGAGGCGGGCGCGACCACGCTCAACATCCCGGATACCGTCGGCTATGTCACGCCGTCGGAATGGGGAGAGACGATCGCCCGTCTGATCGCGCACACGCCCGGCGCTGGAAAGGGCAGCGGGGTGATCTGGTCGGTTCACTGTCATAACGATCTGGGAATGGCGACTGCCAACACGCTGGCGGGAGTCGTCGCCGGGGCGCGTCAGGTCGAGGTGACGATCAATGGCATTGGCGAGCGCGCGGGCAATACCAGCCTGGAAGAAGTGGCGATGGCGCTGCACACCCGCGCCGGGCAGTACGGCGTGACAAGCCACATCAACACGCGCGAGATCGTCAAGACCAGCCGCATGGTCAGCAACTATACCGGGATGCACGTCCAGGCGAACAAAGCGATCGTCGGCGCCAATGCGTTCGCACATGAGGCGGGTATCCATCAGGACGGGATGCTCAAGAATCCCACCACCTACGAGATTATGACCCCGGAGAGTGTCGGTTGGTCGCAGAGTCGGCTGGTGCTGGGTAAACACAGCGGACGACACGCGCTCAAAGTGCGCCTGAGCGAGCTGGGCTATGTGCTGGATGCCGACGCGCTCAATGCCGTGTTTGCCCGCTTCAAATCGCTCGCCGATGCAAAAAAGAATGTCACCGACGCCGATCTCGAAGCGTTGATGACCGATGAGCTTCATCGCCCGACTGAGTTTTTCCGCCTGATCGATATCCAGGTGACCTGCGGCACGATGGGGATGCCGACTGCCACCGCCAAGCTGGGCACGGCGGATGGCGGCGAGGTGATCCATGCCGCCGTCGGTGTCGGACCGGTCGATGCCTGCTACAAGGCGCTCGATGCGGTGATCCAGCGCCCGGTGACGCTGATCGAATACAGCGTCCACAGTGTCACCGAGGGGATCAATGCCCTGGGCGAGGTGACGGTGCGCGTCGCGCTGCCCGATGGCAGTCGCTCGTTTGGCGGCTATGGCGCGCATGAAGATGTAATCGTCGCCAGCGTGAAAGCGTATCTGGCGGCATTGAACCGCATGATGGCGGCGACGGGCTATGGCGATCTCCAACCGGAAGGCGACGCCGCGACCGTCTCTGTCACGCACTAAATAAATTCAGTAAATCGCGGACGTATGAGAATGCGTCCCGACATTGGACGAACGCACATGACACAAGGGAACACATTCATGACAGCAGCGAAAACGCTGTTCGAGAAGGTATGGGACGCGCACGCCGTCCGACCTGCGACGGACGATCTGCCCGCCGTACTCTATATCGATCTGCACCTCGTTCATGAGGTGACCTCACCGCAGGCATTCACAGAACTGCGTCAGCGCGGACTCAAAGTCCGCCGCCCGGCTCAGACGCTCGCCACCATGGATCACAGCACGCCGACCACCCCGCGCGGCGCCGACGGGCTGATCCCCGTCACCGACTCGCAGGCGTCGGCACAGCTCGACGTGATGCGCCGGAACTGCGACGATTTTGGCATAACGCTCTATGACCTGGGCACGCGCAATCAGGGGATCGTGCATGTGATCGGGCCGGAGCAGGGTCTCACCCAGCCGGGCATGACGATCGTGTGCGGGGACAGCCACACCAGCACACATGGCGCGTTTGGCGCGCTGGCGTTCGGCATCGGCACCAGCGAGGTCGGGCATGTGCTGGCGACGCAGACTCTTTTGCAAAACAAGCCGAAGACGATGGCGGTTCGCATCGATGGACGGCTGCAAAGCGGTGTGACCGCCAAAGACATCATCCTGGCGATCATTGCCAAAATCGGTGTCGGCGGCGGGACGGGCTATGTGCTGGAGTACATGGGAGAGGCGATCCGCGCGTTGTCGATGGAAGGGCGCATGACCATCTGCAATATGTCGATCGAGGGCGGTGCCCGTGCTGGCATGATCGCGCCCGACGACATTACATTCGATTACATCGCCGGACGTCCGTATGCGCCGCAGGGTGCCGACTGGGATCGCGCCGTCGAAACCTGGCGCACGCTGCCCACTGATCCAGGCGCGATCTACGACGCCGAGATTACGCTGGACGGTGACGGGCTCATCCCGATGATCACCTATGGCACCAATCCCGGTATGGGCATGGCGATCACCAGCTCGGTGCCCGATCCGGATCGCATCGGCGATCTCAGCCAAAAAATGGCGCTCGACAAGGCACTGCGTTACATGGATTTACAGCCGGGTCAGCCGTTGATCGGCAAGAAGATCGATGTCGTCTTTGTCGGAAGCTGCACCAACTCGCGCATCAGCGATCTGCGCGAAGCGGCGCGCTTCATCGAGGGGCACCGTGTGGCGGACGGGGTGCGGATGATGGTGGTGCCCGGTTCGCAGCAGGTGAAGGTACAAGCCGAAGCCGAAGGACTCGATCGCATCTTTCGCGCAGCCGGCGCGGAATGGCGCGAGGCGGGCTGCTCGATGTGCATCGCCATGAACGGCGATCAGCTCCAGCCTGGTCAGTATGCCGTCAGTACCAGCAACCGCAACTTTGAAGGACGCCAGGGCAAGGGCGGACGGACATTCCTCGCCAGCCCACTCACAGCCGTAGCGTCGGCGGTCAACGGCGTCGTCACCGATCCGCGCACGATGATCGATCAACGGGAGCTTGCGTAACATGGAACCGATCACCGCTTTTGGCGGGCGCGTCGTCGCGCTGCCCATCAACGACATCGACACCGACCAGATCATCCCGGCGCGCTATCTCAAGGTGACCGACAAAGCCGGGCTGGGCGCGGCGCTCTTTTCCGATTGGCGCTATCAGGCGGACGGATCGCCTAAAGCCGAATTTGTCCTGAACCAGCCGCAGCATCAAGGCGCGTCGATCCTGGTCGGTGGACACAATTTCGGCTGCGGCTCGTCGCGCGAACACGCGCCCTGGGCGCTGGTCGGCGCGGGCTTCACCGCCGTCGTCAGTACCTATTTTGCCGACATCTTCAGCAGCAACGCCCTCAAAAATGGCTTGCTGCCGATTGTGGTCGATGCCGACACCCACGCGCAGTTGATCAGCCTGGCACAGGAAGACGCGACGACCACACTGCGAGTCGATCTGGCAGCGCAGACCCTCACACTCCCCGATGGGCGCGCGGTCACCTTTCCGATCGACGGCTTCAGCAAACACTGTCTGCTCAACGGTGTCGATCAGCTCGGCTATCTGCTCAATCTCGATGCCGACACCTCCGCGTATGAATCGGCGCATCCAGCACGGGTGAACGTCGTCGCCTAGTCCAAAATGACCGCCTGAGCTTCTCGCTCAGGCGGTGCTGTTTTCCTTTGACGATTTGACTGATGATTTGACCACGAAAGGGTGTCTATGCGGATCGCAATTTACGATACCACCCTGCGCGACGGCACCCAGCGCGAAGGCATTTCGCTGTCGGTCGCCGACAAGCTGCGTGTGACGGCACTGCTCGATATGCTCGGCGTTGCCTATATCGAAGGCGGCTGGCCCGGCTCGAATCCGAAGGATGCCGCGTATTTCGAGGCGGTGCGCGACCTGGAATTGCAACACGCCCGGATCGCAGCATTCGGCTCGACCTGTCGCAAGGGCGCGGCGCCGGAAAACGACCCGAACATCCTGGCGCTGGTCGAGTCGCACACGCCCGTCGTAACGCTGGTCGGCAAGACCTCGATGCTGCACGTCACCGAGGTCTTGCAGACGACCGCCGACGAGAACCTGCGCATGATCCGCGACAGCGTGCGCTTTTTGAAGTCGCTCGGCAAAGAGGTCATCTACGACGCCGAACATTTTTACGACGGCTGTAAGCTCGATTTCGAGTACGGCTTCGACACCTTGCGCGCGGCGCTGGACGGCGGCGCCGACTGCCTGGTGCTGTGCGATACCAACGGCGGCTCGATGCCCTGGGAGGTCGAGGCGTTCGTCAGGGCGGCGCGCGAAGCCTTCCCGGAGGCTGCAATTGGCGTGCATACGCATAACGATGGCGAACTCGCGGTCGCCAACTCGCTGGCGGGCGTGCGCGCTGGTGCGACTCACGTTCAAGGTACGATCAACGGCTATGGCGAGCGCTGTGGTAATGCCAATCTCTGCAGCATCATCCCCGACCTGGAACTCAAGATGGGGATCGCGGCACTGCCCGACGACGGGCTGCGCCATCTGACGCATGTCGCGCGGGCGGTCGCGGAGATCGCCAATCTCGCGCCCGACAATCACCTCGCCTACGTGGGCAAGAGCGCATTCGCGCACAAGGGCGGGATTCATGTCGCGGCGATGCGGCGTAATGTGCAGAGCTATCAGCACATCGATCCGACGCTGATCGGCAACGAAATGCGTATCCTGGTGTCCGATCTTTCAGGGCAGGGCAACCTGCTCAGTAAAGCTGAAGAATTTGGTCTGGACGTGACCAAAGACGACGCGATCAGGGTGCTTGAAGAGATCAAAGAACTGGAACATCAGGGATTCGTTTTCGAGGGTGCTGAAGCCTCGGTCGCGGTGCGACTGCATCGCGCCAGACTCGATTACAAACCGATCTTCACCCTGATCGACTTCACCGTCATCGTCGAGGATCGGCGTGGGCGCGGTGGGATCAGCGAGGCGATGGTCAAGCTGGAGATGGACGGCGAAATCGTGCATACCGCCGCAGAAGGCAATGGGCCCGTCAATGCGCTCGATATGGCGCTGCGCAAGGCACTGGTGCCGCGCTATCCGCAGTTGGTGGAATTTCAGCTTGCCGATTATAAAGTCCGCATTCTGGACGGCGCCAACGGCACAGCGGCGGTGACGCGGGTGCTGATCGACACCCATCGCGGTGCCATGCGCTGGAGTACCGTCGGCGCGGGCGCCAACATCATCCGCGCCAGCTGGCTGGCGCTGGTAGACAGCGTGGAATACGGGCTGTGCGTGGCACTGGAAAGTGATCCGGTAGCATAAATGTATTTTGTGGGCTGCTGAAAGGAATGGACGCGCGGCGTCCTGACGCATGAAAGCGACAATCGTTCTTTTGCCCGGCGACGGGATTGGTCCTGAGGTCACATCCGCTGCCGTCGATGTGCTGAATGCTATCGCGGTCAAACACGGGCACGACTTCACATTTCAGGAAGCGCTGATCGGCGGGATCGCTATCGACAAGACCGGCACGGCGCTGCCCGACGAGACGCTGCGCATGGGCGAGAGCGCCGACGCCATCCTGTTGGGCGCGGTCGGCGGACCCAAGTGGGACAATCCGACAGCAGCGGTGCGCCCGGAACAGGGCTTGCTCAGGATTCGCAAGCATTTCGAGCTGTTCGCCAATCTGCGTCCGGTCAAGGCGTATCCTGTGCTGGCGGGGCATACGCCGCTGCGCCCGGAGCTGCTCGAAGGCGTCGATATGCTGTTCGTGCGCGAGCTGACGGGTGGCATGTATTTTGGGGAACGCAAAGAACAGGGCGACGACGACTTTGCCTACGACACCGAATATTACAGCGTCCCCGAAGTGGCGCGGGTGGCGCATATTGCCTTTCGCGCCGCGCAGGGGAGACGCCAGAAACTGACCTCGGTCGATAAGGCGAATGTGCTGGCTGCCATGCGCCTGTGGCGGCGCACGGTGGTGCAGGTGTCCGAGGATTACCCCGACATCGCGCTCGATCATGTCCTGGTCGATTCGTGCGCCATGCACCTGATCACCCGTCCTGCCAGCTTTGACGTGATCGTCGCCAGCAATATGTTTGGCGACATTCTGAGCGACGAGGCGTCGGTATTGGCGGGATCACTGGGGATGCTGCCCTCGGCGTCGCTGGGTGCTGGCGACATCGGCTTATACGAGCCAGTACACGGATCGGCGCCGGACATCGCCGGACAGGGCAAAGCCAACCCGACAGGTGCTATCCTCAGCGCGGCGATGCTGCTGCGTTACAGTCTGAAGCTGGAAAGCGAAGCGGCAGCCGTCGAGCGCGCAGTCGAGGCAGCGCTGGCTGCCGGGGCGCGCACAGCGGATATCGCGCCGCGCGGCACGCCATTTATCAGCACCAGTGAATATGCCGCACAGGTGATCGCCGGGCTGTAGCTTACGTCAGCTCGTCGATAGCGCCCGACACGGTGCCGCCGGATGTGCGCGATTCCGATCCGTCCGTCCGGCGGCGTGTCAATTCCGCGAAAGACAGCGCCGCGATCAGAAACATCAGACGACGCGCGCCCAATGTGATCGTCTCCCAGGCAAAGGCGCGGATCGCCGACATCGCCAGCGCAATGTGGTATTCGCCCCAGGCGTCCTGCCTGGCGAGACAGGATGCTGCCACTCGACGGATCGACTCGATCGGCGCCAGCAGGGCGCGGCGTTCGGCGGTGATGGGAGGGCGCCCGCTGTTGATCAGCGCCAGATCGCGCAGGAGATCGCGGGCGTGCCACCACTCATCGCCGATCTTCGGCATGATCAGCTCGTTGAGGATGCTCAATTCCAGCATCGCCCAATCGAAGAGCGTGTGTCCGCTGCGTGTCTGTGCAAAGTCGATCAGAAACGGATGCTGGCTGGCGCCGACCAGGATATTGCCCAGATGCAAATCGCCGTGAATCTTGCTCAATGAACCGTTGTAATAATCTTCCAGCGCCGCATCGATGCGCGTCAACGGGTTGGGAAAGCGCGAGTCGGCGTCGAAACCGGGGATCGAGTCGGCGGTCGGGTCGAAATCAGGATTGAGCGCGCGCACGGTCTGCAGCAGCAGCGCCGCGCGTGTCTCGTACACGCGCCCGGCGATACGCTCGATCACTTCCCCGCGAAAGAAGGCGTATTCGGACAGGTTGATACCGCGCACCAGAATCTTGTAGGCGCGCCGGGTCGCCTCGCTGCCTTTGCCGACCGTCAACTGGATAGCATTCTGATCGCGGTAGACTCGATTGACCGTGAAACTGTCGATGACAACGGTCGTGCCGTAATCGAGATCGTGAAAGATATTACGCTTGATCGGCTCGGAGATCAGCAGCGCGTCGGCTGGCGCGTCGTTCTCGTTGATATGTTCCAGTACCAGCAGCGGGGGCAGCAGCCAGTCGTATTCCATCCAGACCTGAAAACGATAGGGATAGCGCTGCATCCACCATGTTTTGCCAAAATAGGGAAAAAGGGTGTTTTCGATCCACCCGCCCAGGCTGTCCAGTCCGGCTGCGGCTTCGCGCAGATCGCGGCTGTCGCCATTGGCATCGGTGACGAAGGTGTAACGCAGCGCGGCGTAGTCCGAGGTCTCGACCGTGACGGGCTTATCTTCCAGGCGGGCGGTCAGCGGTGGCAGCGAGTTTTTGACGTGCGCCTCATAGCGCGCGGCTTCTTCAAGAATGTTGTCGGCACGGTCGATCTTGACCACTACCGCCGCATCGTGTGCGCCGTCGGCGTTGATCGGCGTGACGACGTAGAGCGCGGCGGAAGAGTGACCGCCGAGCAGTCGGCGCTCCATGCGGATACGCTGGTAGGTTTGGAACATTCGCCGCAAGACGAACAGATGATCGTCGGGAATCGTGGTGTGCGGCTTGAAGTCGGCGCCAAACTCGATCCCGACATACGAGGGCGTAATCGTGTGGATCGGCTGTGACGGGGTGGTGCGTGCCGCCTCCAGCAGTGCCGTTGGATTAATGCGCAGCCGTCGCAGCACGCGCACGGGAATACTGTCATCCTCGTCCAGGATCGCCACCAGCAGATCGCGCTCGCTGATGTCGGTGCGCCGCTCGTCCAGCGCCATATCGTTGGCGATACTCAGCACGATGTCGGCGCGGGGCGTATTGGGTATGCCTGCCCACAAACGCTGACGGTTGCCTTTGCCCGCGATCCGACGGATCGAATCGACGATGTAGCGCGGGGTGATGCCCTGTTCTTCCAGCAGTGTCGCGGTCAGTCCGCCCTGAATCTCCAGCAGACTGATGAACAGATGCTCGACGCCCAGATAATAATGGCGCATCCTGATCGATTCCTGCCGCGCGTTGATGAGAATGTCGCCCAGTGTGATCGTCGCCATCATGTCCTCTGAGGCTGCATGGGCAGCCCGCTATGCCTGCAGGCGCAGCCAGGTGCGCCCAACGCGGAAGTATTGTCCAGGATCGAGCGATATCGTGCCGACGACGCGGGCATCGTCGTCGGAGTCCTCGATGAAGGTGCCATTTTTGCTGTTGCAGTCTTCCAGCCACCACGCACCAGCGCGGAAATGCACCAGGGCATGATAGCGCGAGATATAAGTGTCGTTGCGCAGACAGACATCATTTTCATCGCGTCTGCCGATGGAGAGAGTCCAGCCTTCGGCGGTCACGCTGCCGCTGCTGATACTCGGCAGTTCGAGGATCGAGCCGTCCTCGACACCGCTCATGATCGCCATGCTGATCGTCAATTCGTCCATCATTGATCACCTAATAATTTTTTGGAGTGTGACGTGAATCGAGACGATTGAGCAGTGCGGCGATCGCCTCGATCGTCGGCGCGACATCGTGGGTCGGGTTTGGCGCGGCGGCGGTGATGTCTGGCAGCGTGCCCGCGTGATAGCCGATAGTCGCATCGGGGTCTTTGAGGACGTGTCCGGTCAGCACGCCGACGACCGTTTCATTGCGGCTGATCGTGCCGTTCTCGACCAGCTTGCGCACGCCCGCCAGCGAACACGCCGACGCTGGTTCGCAGCCGATCCCCTGGGCGTCGATGCGCGCTTTGGCGTCCATGATCTCCTGATCGCTGACCTGCTCGACCACGCCATCGGTCCAACGCAGCGCGCGGGCTGCTTTGGGATAGTTGACCGGATTGCCGATCTTGATGGCGGTGGCGATCGTGTCGGCTTTCATCGGCACCAAGCCGCTCAAACCGTTCTGATAGCTCTGATACAGTGGATTGGCGCCCTCTGCCTGGATGATCGCCAGACGGGGGAGACGATCGATCAAACCGAGCTGATGCAGCTCGCACAGCGCCTTGCCAAACGCCGAGCTGTTGCCCAGGTTGCCGCCGGGCACGACGATCCAATCCGGCACCTGCCAGCGCAGCTGCTGGATGATCTCGAATATGATCGACTTTTGTCCCTCTAAGCGAAACGGATTGACCGAGTTGAGGACGTAGACGCCCAGGTCGTCGGACAGACCGCGTACCAGTGCCAGATTCTGATCGAAGTCAGCATCGATACGCAGACAGACCGCGCCATAGGCGACTGCCTGTGCCAGCTTGCCCAGCGCGATCTGCTTGTTCTGGAACAGCACGATCCCCTGAATGCCGCTCCAGGCGGCATAGGCAGCCAGCGACGCCGATGTATTGCCTGTGGAGGCGCACGCCACGCGAGTCATCCCCAGCACGCGCGCCTGCGTCAAACCGCCGGTCATGCCGCGATCTTTGAACGATCCGGTGGGATTTTCGCCTTCATGCTTGAGGTAGAGCCTCTCCACACCCGCCCAGGCAGCGAGTCGGGGGGTATGATAGAGATTGGTATTGCCTTCGGGTCGGCTGACGATCATCGAGTCGTCGATGCCGGGATAAATCAGTTCTTTATAGCGCCACACGCCGCTGTTGTAAGGGAAATCGAGCGTACCGAGGCGCTGATCGAAGAATTCACGCGAGAGGTGTGATTTGAGTGCGTCGAGGTCATGCTGCACGTCGAGCAGTCCGCCGCACACGGCACAGGTGTAGATCGCCGTGTCCGTTGGGTATTGCCGCGCGCAATCCATACATTGTAAGATGCTTTTCATCATCATTCGATTATCACCCGTCATGTCACCGCATCAGCGCTGCGCCTACACCGGATCACATGCCGGTCTCCAAAGGATAACATCAACGTGGCGTTTTCTACAGCCGAAGCTTTTGCCCCCGCGACCGTCGCCAACCTCGGAGTCGGGTTCGATATTCTGGGATTAGCACTCGATGAACCGGGGGATGTTGTCGTCGCTGAATACAGCGAACAGCCCGGCGTGATCGTCGTGGCGATCGAGGGCGATGGCGGACGCCTGCCGCGTACCCCTGCCAAAAATACGGCGGCGGTCGCCGCGCAAAGTGTGTTGAAGCTGGCAAAGGTGACGCATGGCGTGCGCCTGACGATCAAAAAAGGACTGCCGAGCGCCAGCGGACTGGGTAGCAGCGCGGCGAGCGCGGTCGCGGCTGCGGTGGCGGTCAATGCGCTGTTGGGCGAGCCGCTCACCAAAGACGAATTGCTGCCCGCCTGTCTGGACGGTGAGGCGGTCGCCAGCGGCTACCATCCCGATAATGTCGCGCCGAGCCTCTTCGGTGGGATCACCCTCGCCTATGGTATCCGCGCGCATCAGATCGTGCGCCTGCCGATCCCCGCCAATTTCTTTCTGACGATGGTCACGCCCGATGTCGAGGTGCCGACTGCACAGGCACGCGCCGTGCTGCCGGCGATGGTGCCGCTGCGGCAGATGGTGCGGCAGACGGCGATGGTGGCGCGTCTGATCGACGCGATCTATCGTGGTGATATCGAGTCGATGGCGGCGGCGATGGAAGGTGACGAGGTGATCGAACCCGCCCGCGCGCACCTGATGCCGATGCTGCTGGAGGCACGCGCCGCCGCCAAAGCAGTCGGCGCCTATGGGTTGGTGATCAGTGGGGCAGGTCCGAGCCTGTGCGCGGTGTCGGAGGATGCGGAGACGGCGCGGCGGGCGACCGACGCGATTCGGCTGGTGTACGCCGAGGCGCACATCGAATGTATGGCGCGCTGGACTCAGGTGGCGGCGGAGGGGGCACGGGTCTTGTCGGCGCGTTGAGCCGGGTGTCGTGTCCGGCAGGGTCAAATGAATCCGTTTGTGAAATTGTTGACAAACGAGATGTGTCTTTCTATAATTTAACCCTGTTCATTGATTATGCTTGTTCACGGTATGTACTTATTTTGCGCATGGTTTAGAAGGGGGCATGATGCCTGATCTGGTGCGTCATTATATCGGTGGTCGTTGGGTCGAGTCGGTGTCGGGCGAGACGTTCGCCACGACCAATCCGGCGACGGAGTCGGTGATAGCGGATGTCGCCAAAGGCGGCAATGCCGATGTCGATGCTGCCGTCGCTGCCGCAAAGGGTGCCTACCACGCCTGGCGGCTGACACCCGCGCCGCGTCGGGGTGAGCTGCTCTACCGAGTCGCCGAGGTGCTGCAAGCACGTAAAGAAGACCTGTCGCGCCTGATGACTCAGGAAATGGGCAAAGTGCTGTCTGAGGCGCGTGGCGATGTGCAGGAAGCGATCGACATGGCGTATTACATGGGCGGCGAGGGTCGGCGCATGACCGGCTACACCGCCCCTGTCGAAATGCCCGAAAAATTTGGCATGGCGCTGCGCGATTCGGTCGGTGTGGTCGGCTTGATCACGCCCTGGAACTTCCCGATCGCGGTGCCGAGCTGGAAAATGCTCCCGGCGCTGGTCGCGGGCAACGCGGTCGTATGGAAGCCGAGCGAGGAAACGCCGGCGATCGCCGCCGCTTTCGTACAGGTGTTCATCGACGCTGGACTGCCCGAAGGGGTGCTGAATCTGGTATTGGGGGCGGGGGAGGCGGGCGGCGCACTGGTCGAGCATCCCGATGTGCGCGTGATCTCGTTCACCGGATCGACCGACACCGGGTTGAAGGTGTATGCCAAAGCCGCCGCGCTCGGCAAAAAAGTGTCGCTGGAGATGGGCGGCAAAAACGCGATCATCGTGCTGGACGACGCCAATCTCGATCTGGCGGCAAAGGCGATCACCTGGAGCGCCTATGGCACGACCGGGCAGCGCTGCACCGCCACCAGCCGCCTGATCGTGCAGAGCGGTATCAAAGGCGCGCTGACCGAGGCACTGGTCGAGCGGGCGCGCGCGCTCACCATTGGCGATGGCATCGATGGCGTGAGCGAGGTCGGTCCGCTGGTCAACCAGAAAGCGCTCGATAAAGTGATGTCCTACGTCGAGATCGGACGCAGCGAGGGCGCTCAGGTCGCGGTCGGTGGTGAACGTGCGCCGCTCGATAAAGGCTTCTTCTATGCGCCGACGCTGTTCACAGGGGTGACTCGCACCATGCGGATCGCCAACGAGGAGATTTTCGGACCGGTGCTGTCGATGATCGAGGTCGGCTCGCTGGAAGAGGCGGTCGAGGTCAACAACGGCGTGCCATTCGGATTGTCGAGCAGCATCTTCACCGAAAATGTCAACGCGGCATTCCGCGCGATCCGCGACCTGACGACTGGGATCGTCTACATCAATCACGGCACGACGGGCGCCGAAATTCAGTTTCCGTTTGGCGGGACGCGCGGCACCGGCAACGGAATGCGCGAAGCCGGATCGACGGCGCTGGACAGCTTCACCGAATGGAAGAGTGTCTACATCGATTACAGCGGACGCCTCCAGCGTGCCCAGATCGACAACCGCGAAGGGTGAGTCGGTCTCAGGGGATATTCATCCGCTGTGCGCTTTCTGTCCGATGGGATCGACGCGACCTGGGTTACAATAAGCAGATATGCGTGCAATAGTCGGTCGCAGTCCAGGAAAGCATCTCGATTATGACATTGACGTGGGAAGGCGACTACGCGATCGCCCTGGCGCTGATCGAGACGCATCCTGATGTCGATCTCGATACGGTTGGACTCGATCAGCTCTACCGATGGATTATCATGCTGCCCGATTTCGCGGATGACCCGGCGCTTGCAAACGAAAGCATCCTCAAAGGGATACTTCGAGAGTGGTATGAGGAGATAGGTTCGCAATGAGCGAATTGCAACTGCGACAGATCAGCGATACCGAGTTTCCCATCCCTGGTGATCTCCAGGAGAATATCGCCATCACCAGTCTGAGCAAGATTTACAACTGGAGTCGGCGATCGTCGATGTGGCCGATGTTGTTCGGGCTGGCGTGCTGCGCGATCGAGATGATCGCTACCGCTGCGTCGCGCTACGACACCTCGCGCTTTGGCATGGAAGTGATGCGCGCCAGCCCACGCCAGTCAGACCTGATGATCGTGTCTGGCACCGTCACCAAAAAGATGCTGGTGCCGATCGTGCGTCTGTACAATCAGATGCCAGAGCCGAAATACGTCCTGGCGATGGGGGCGTGTGCCAGCGGCGGCGGACCCTTCAAAGAGGGCTATCATGTCGTGTCGGGGATCGATCAGTATCTCCCGGTCGATGTCTATGTACCCGGCTGCCCGCCCACCCCGCAGGCGCTGATCAACGGCCTGATCGCGCTGCAAAAGAAGATCGACGGGCAGTCGCTCGCCAATCTCGATGACGTGCCCTGGTATGGGGTGGGACCATCCGACCCGGTGCCGCTGCCGATCCTCGGCGCCGACATCATCGATCCGCGCCAGATGGAGCTGATTCGCCAGCAGGCAGAACGCGCCTCGGCGGGTGGACAGTATGCCGTCCGTGCGCTGCCCCAGGCGGCGATCGATCGTGTGGACAAAGAACGCGCGCGTGCGGCTGCGCTCAAGGGCGCCGTGCCCGCTGTCGCCGCCAAATCGTCCGCCGCCGCTGAACCGGTCGATGAGGCGATCGCCGCCGCCCGCATGGCACGGCGTATGGAAGCCTTCGCCCGCAACCGCTCCAAAGCCGCTCAGTAAGGACACGCGATGACCGATCAGATGCTCGCGCCAGCGCAGGCTGGCTCTATAGAGAATGCCATCGAATTTCTCAAGGCGCGTTTCCCGGACGCGGTGCAAAACGACACCCGTCAGGGGTTCGGCGGGGTGGTGGTGCAGCCAGGTCAACTGCTCGATGTGGCGCGCACTATCCGCGACGAACTCGGCTTTGACTATCTGTCCAGTGCGACCGCCGTCGATTACCTGGGCGTCTCCGATCATATGGAGATGGTCTACCATGCCTATCGCATCAGCGGTGGGACGCCTTTGGTGTTCAAGGCACAGACCAGCCGCGAAAACGCGGTCGTGCCGTCGCTGATCGATGTATGGCCTGGCGTCGATTTTCAGGAACGCGAAGCCTACGACCTGTATGGCATCCAGTTTCCGGGTCACCCCAATCTCAAGCGCATCCTGTTATGGGATGGGTTTGAGGGGCACCCGATGCGCAAGGACTGGCACGAAGCGTATTACGAGGCGGACAACAAGCCCTTTGACAGCCGCTGGCCTAAAGGCTATGTGCGCCGTGCCGAAGAGCTGAACGTGTTCGGCAAAAACGTCAAATATCCCGCCGATCTCGACCTCAGCCGCCTGCGTGACAACTCGGAAGCCTCGTTGTATTCAGGCATGGGCATGGGCGTCAACGTCGAGGCGTTCGAGGAGCAGGGCATCCGCACCGACAAGCTGGTCGTCAACCTCGGACCGCACCATCCCAGCACGCACGGCGTGTTTCGCATGGTGGTGACGCTGGATGGCGAGACGGTCGTCAACCTCGAACCGGTGATGGGCTACCTGCATCGCAATCACGAACAGATCGGCGAACGCAACGCCTGGCTGCACAACATGCCATTCACCGATCGCCTCGATTACATCTCCAGCATGAGCAACAATCTCGGCTATGCGCTGGCGGTCGAAAAGCTGATGGCGGCGGGCGCGCGTTACAGCCCACCATCGTACCGCGCCGAGGCAATCCGCGTGCTGATGGTCGAGCTGACGCGCATCATCAATCACTTCTGGGCGATCGGGTTCCTGCTCAACGATCTGGGCGCTTTCTTCACCCCGGCGCTGTACGCCATCTCGGAACGTGAAAAAGTCCTCGACTTTTTCGAGGCGGTCAGTGGCAGCCGCATGATGTGCAATTACATGCGTTTCCAGGGTGTGGCAAAAGATCTGCCCGAACGCATCCGCAGCACCGCCAATCTGGTCAACGATCGTATCCGCGATTTTGACACCATGGATTATCTGACCACGCTGATCAACGAGACGATGCCGCGCGCCATCGACGACATGGATCGCTATCTGACCGACAGCGAGATCATCCGCTCGCGCACGATCGGCGTCGGCTACCTGCCGCCGGAAATGGCGATCGCCTACAGCGCCGCCGGACCGCTGCTGCGTGCCAGCGGTGTCGCCTACGATGTACGCCGCGCCGAACCGTACAGCATCTATCCCGACCTCGATTTCGACGTGTGCGTGCGTTACAACGGTGACATCTACGATCGCTATCTGATCCGCCTGGACGAGATGCGCGAGAGCGTGCGTATCCTCAAGCAGGTGCTGCCGCGTCTGGAAAAATCGAAGGGTGAGCCGATCTTCACGGGCAACAAAGCGATCTACATGCCGCGTGTCCCGGTGGGCGAGTCTTATGGGCGCGTGGAAAATCCAAAGGGCGAGCTGGGGTTCTACTGCGTCTCGGAAGGCGATCCCAAGGGCCCGCAAAATCCCTGGCGCTATCACGTGCGCGCACCCAGCTTCATCAATCTGACGGCGCTCGGCGCGATGTGCAAGGGTCACAAGGTCGCGGACGTGGTAGCCATCCTGGGCAGCATCGACATCGTTCTCGGTGAGACCGACCGTTAAAACGCGATCGACAGCGATCGAAGGGGTTATGCAATGTATGGATTAGGGGTATTGAAGGGGCTTGGCGTCACGATCAGGCACTTCTTCGCAGGCTATGCGGACGATATTCGTTATGCGGGACGCAAGTATCTGCACTCGACGAATAATTTTTCCGAGCGGCAGGGACTGGAAGGGCGCGGCGCCTACACGGTGCAGTACCCGGAAGAAAAAATCGCTGTACCAGAACGATTCCGATTTATACCGTTCCTGGTCGTGAACGACGCCGACCACCCGGAGGCGCCCGGCGAAGACTGGTGTACCTCGTGCGGCATCTGCGCCAAGGTCTGTCCGCCCCAGTGCATCTGGATCGTGCGCGGTGAAGACCCGGTTTCCAAGCGTCCGGTGCCGCAGCCAGAAGCGTTCTACATCGACATCGACATCTGCATGAACTGCGGCTACTGCGCCGAGTTTTGCCCATTCGATGCGATCAAGATGGATCACGATTACGAACTCGCCAGCTATGACCGCACCACGCATCACATTCACGACAAGGCACGCCTGTCGAAGCCATTCAGTTATTGGATGCAGATCGCGCCCACGACTGCCAATGAAGAAGCGCGCGATCGCGGCAGCTGGGAACATACCGATACTGTGAAAGAGAAAAAGAAGGCGGGCGGTCAGGCAGTGCCCTACACCTTTACCGAGAGCGCGCTCGACGTGATGGGCATGATCAAGGACAACGCGCCCAAGCCGGAGCCGGTCGCTGAGGTCGTCATGTCGGCTGAGGGTGAGGCGGCGCCCGTCGTCGAGGCGGCGGTTTCCGCAGCCGATGCCGATAAAGCCGCACGTCTGGCAAAGCGCGAGGCGGCACTCGCCAAGAAGCGCGCGGCACAGGAGCAGGGCAGCTAGGCACGCATCGCGTTTTGAAGATCGACGGACGCATCACGATGTGTTCGTCTTTTGCAGCTCAATGGGCACATCGTGATGCGTCCCTGCGGTAAAATCGACACCCCGCCTATGGACGGGGTGTTTTTGTTTGCTGCATCGTGTTTCATCTGGCACTCAGGGGGCGGCGTTACAGTCACCGCAAACAGGAGAATGATCGATGCGCGGTGTCAAAAAAAGCGATCTGCCCGAAAAAATCTGTGCCGTGTGCGGGCGTCCGTTCACATGGCGCAAAAAATGGGAAAAGAACTGGAACGAGATTCGGTATTGCAGCGATGCCTGTCGCAACAAGCGCGGATCGGTCAGGGCTTCATGACCCTTGCCGACGCCGCATCGGGCGACATGCGCCGCGACTTCGACTCGCGCGACGACCTGATCGCCTATCTGCATGAGCAGTTCCCCGACGCGGCGGCTGCCGAGGATCAGGTCGCGCCGACGCAGGGGGGACGGGCGGCGGCATTGGCAGTCCTGGCGCAGATCGATCCGCCGGGCTACGCTGCCACCCGCAACCATCTCGACGGGGCGGTGACACGCCTGTCGCCCTACATCCGCTACGGGGTGGTCAGCCTGGCGGAGGTCAGGCGGGTCGTGCTGGCAAAAGTGCGCCGCGCCGACGCCGAAAAGCTGGTCAACGAACTGGCAACCCGTGACTATTTTCAGCGTGTGTACCAAAAACTGGGCGATGGCATCTGGCAGGATCGGGAAGCCTACAAGACGGGCTATGACGCCGCGCATTATGACGACCTGCTGCCCGACGACATACGCGATGGCACGACCGGGATGGTCTGCATCGACTCGTTTGCCGACGATCTCAGGACGACGGGCTATCTGCACAACCACGCACGGCTGTGGCTGGCGGGCTACCTGGTGCATTGGCGCGCTGTGAAATGGCAGGCGGGGGCGCGCTGGTTCCTGCAACATCTGCTGGACGGCGATCCCGGCAGCAACAACATGTCGTGGCAGTGGGTCGCCAGCACATTCAGCAGCAAACCGTATTTCTTCAACCGTGAAAACCTGGAACGCTTTTCCGGCGCTGCCTACTGCACACGCTGCCCGCTCTACGGTCGATGCGACTTTGAAGGGACGTATGAGGCGCTGGACGCCCGCCTGTTCCCGAACAAACCGATTGACGCTGGGGAAGACGATCGAGGAGCCAGACGCCGATGAGTCAGCCGATCGTGTGGGTACATGGGGACTGTCTCAGTCCCGACAATCCAGCACTGCTGGCGTATCCCGATGCGCCTGCCATTTTTGTGTGGGACGACGCGCTGCTGGCGTCGATGGGGATCGCGCTCAAGCGGATCGCCTTTATGTATGAGTGCCTGCTGGAGATGCCCGTCACGATTCGACGAGGCGATGTCGTCGAGGCGGTAGCGCGCTTCGCGGTGGCGCATGGCAGCGATCGGGTGATCACGGTCGAGAGCGTCAGTCCGCGTTTCAGGACGATCTGCACCACGCTGGCGAGTCAGGTCAGTCTGGAAGTGCTGCCGATCGAGCCATTCGTCGAGTACGACGGTGCCATCGACCTGAAACGCTTTTCGCGCTACTGGCGTGTCGTGCGCGATAATGCACTGGAGTAGTGTCTGGCGTGCCAAATCCGTCATCCAATCCAGCGTGCCAAACCCGTCATCCAATCCAGCGTGCCAAACCCGTTACCCCATCTGGCGCGCCCTACGGAATTCCGCTCATGGGCGTTATACTAATTCCGATTCAGCACACCGATCAAACATGGAGTAGACGAATGAGCGACCTCGAAAAACAGGTCATGGCTGCGCTGGCGACCGTCATCGAGCCTGAGCTGCACCGCGACATTGTATCGCTCAATATGGTGCGCGACCTCACCATCAGCGACGTGACCGCGCGCTTCACCATCGTGCTGACGACCCCGGCATGTCCGCTGAAGGATGTCTTCATCACGCGCTGCAACGACGCCGTCGTCGGTCGCGTGCCTGGTATCCAGAAGCTGGATATTCGCTGGGACGCACAGGTGCCCAAAGACCGCAACATCATGGCGCGTATGAATGTCCCGATGCGCAGTATCATCGCGGTCGCCAGTGGCAAGGGTGGGGTGGGCAAAAGCACCGTCGCTACCAACCTGGCGGTGACGCTGGCGGAGGCGGGCGCGCGCGTCGGTCTGATCGACGCCGACATCCTCAACCCCAATCTGCCGATGATGATGGGACTGGGCTACGGGCGTCCGCGCGTGAGCGGCGAAAAGCTGCTGCCCCACGAAGCTTATGGCGTCAAAGTCATGAGTACCGGCTTCCTGACCGACCCGGAAAAGCCGATGATCATGCGCGGTCCGATGCTGCACGGCGCCATTCGGCAGTTGTTCGGGGATGTGGAATGGGGTGAACTCGATTATATGATCGTCGATCTGCCGCCGGGTACAGGCGACGCGCCGCTGTCGCTGGCACAGTCGTTCCCGCTGACCGGGGTGGTGATCGTGACGCAGCCGCAGGATGTAGCGGTGTCGGATGCGCTGCGCAGCGCCGCCATGTTCGACACGCTCAACGTGCCTGTGTTGGGCATTGTCGAGAATATGGCGGGCGACTTCTTTGGCATGGGCGGCGGCGAAAAGCTGGCGCTGGCGCGCAAGGTGCCGTTCCTGGGACGGATTCCGCTGGATGCCGAGGTGCGCAAAGGCGGGGACTACGGACGCCCGGTCGCGGTGACACAGCCGGACAGCCCGGCGGGGGCGGCGTTCCGCATCATGGCGCGGACGATCGCGGCGCGCGTGAGCGTGCTGCTGCTGCAAACCGCCGACGTGATCCCGCTGACGGTGATCGGCTGACGGAATAAGGGAATCCCCGCACGGACGCATAACAATGCGTCCGTGCGACCCACCGTGACCGTGAGGGTTCGGCGTGCCGACCCCTCGTCCGTAACCGCACGCTGTGTTATATTTGCCGCTGCCGACCCACCTAACCCGATCTGAAAACGATGCCGACCAACGCGCTGAAATTGTTCGTCAACTACCGCCGCGCCGATGAAGCGCAGTTCGTCGAGACGCTGTGGACACACTTCATCTATCGTTACCAGCGCGACAACGTCTTCATGGACTTCGACACCCTCCCACCCTTTGCCGATTTTGCCAATTTCATCAGGCAGACGGTGCGTGAGTGCGATGTGGTGGTGGCGATCATCGGTCCGCGCTGGCTCGATCTGCTCAAAGAAAAAGAGAAACATGGCGAGCCGGACTATGTGCGCATCGAGTTGGAAGAGGCGCTGAAGCATGGCAAGGTGATCGCCCCCATCCTCATCCAGGGTGCGCATGTGCCGCCGACAGCCGACATCCCCGTCGAGCTGCGTCCCATTTTTGCGGTACATCTCCCTGAAATTCGCGCCGGGCGCGATCTCGTCAACAACGTCGGCTGGATCATGGACGCCTTTGAAAAAGCGTTGCGCGAGCGTGGTGTACAGAAGACGACATCACCGCCTGCCGATCCGATACCGACAACAGCGGGATCGGCGCCCTTGAGTCTGGACGATCTGCTCGACCGCTTCACGGATGCCTATGTGAGCGGGGACGATCCGCAGGCGCTGATCTGGGTGGCGGAGCTGCGCGCGCACGGGGATGTGCCTGCGGGTTTCAGACTGGATCAAAAAGAAAGCATTGTGCGCACGCGCCTGAAGGCGGCTGAAGAGCGCCGCCGCCGTCGTGACGTGGCGGACTATCAGTACAAATTTGTACGGCGCATGATGCGGTCGGGTGACGCCCCGGAGGACATCCGCGCCATGCTGGATGAGGTGTGGCGTCAGGAGCCGGACTACGACCCGGACGGGATCGCCGCCAGGCTGCCAAAACCAGTGCCACCCGACCCCGCACAAACCGCTATGCAGCGTGCGCGCACCTTCACAGGTGTGCGCAACAAGGAGTGGCAGCCGTTCATCGGCGTATTTTCGTCGCTCAAGATCGCGGATATGCGTTTTTGTCTGGTGCCCACCGGTGAATTTCAGATGGGCAGCCAGGACGGAAAATACAGCAACGAGGAACCGCAGCATCCGCAGCGCATCGCCGCGCCCTACTGGATCGGGCAGTTTCCGGTGACCAACGCGCAGTGGGCGCGTGGGGTGGCGGCGGGCGCGGTGACGCAGCCGCTCGAACACGGTGACAGCCTGAAATGGTACAACGACAAGGCGATGGCGGACGCGCCGGTCGTCGCTGTGACCTGGCGGATGGCGCGCGACTTTGCCGCCTGGATGGGCTGCCGCCTGCCCAGCGAGCTGGAATGGGAATACGCCGCACGCGGTGTGGAGAGCCTGCGCTACACCTGGGGTAACGACTGGAACCCGGCGATCCCGGTGTGGAAACAAAACAGCGGCGATAAACCCGCTGCTGTGACCAGCAAGCCGGAAGGCATGAGCTGGGTGGGCGCGCAGCACCTGCTCGGTAATGTCTGGGAGTGGACAGGATCGCGTTATGAGACATATCCTTATACCGCGGATGGCAGTCGGGAGCAGGACGCAGATAATAGAACGGATGTTCAATTCGTGCTGCGGGGCGGTTCGTGGAGGTATAACGATCCAGCTAATCTGCGCGCCGCCTGTCGTCTCAGGAATTCCCCCGGTCTCGGGGACCACTACTGGGGTTTTCGTCTTGCCCTCTCTTAATATCTGCTGTAATTCTGATCTCTGGATTTCCTGTCTTTCTGAGTCTTTTGCCCTTGTGCTTGTCCTTACCCCTAAGCCCGCGCAGCGGGAAAAATTTTCAGGAGTCGGGGTGTTATGAAGAAATATCATGATCTCTATGCCAGCATCGCCGCTTTCGATAAGCTGTATTATGCCTATCGCAAGGCACGGCGCAATAAGCGCTATACACCAGCGGCAGCGACGTTCGCGGGCAATCTGGACCGTGAACTGTTGGCATTGTATCGCGCTTTGGGCGATCGGACCTGGTATCCGGGTGGGTATGTGCATTTCACGGTGCATGAGCCGAAACGCCGGGTGATTAGCGCCGCACCTTTTCGGGATCGGGTGGTACATCATGCCCTGATCAGTGTGCTGGAGCCGATCTACGAGCGTAAATTCATTTACGACAGCTACGCCAACCGTGTTGGCAAGGGCACACATAAAGCGCTCGACCGCTGCACTCAGTACATGCGCCGCTTCAAATATGTATTACAATGTGACATCAAGCAGTTTTTCCCGTCGATCGATCATAAAATTCTAAAAGATATTCTGGCGAAGACGATTGCGTGTCAGCCGACGCTTGACCTGTGCGCCAAAATTATCGACAGCGGGGTGGGTGTGCTGGCAGGTGAATATACGCTGCGTTACTTTCCGGGCGATGATTTGTTCGCTGCCAATCGACCACGCGGACTGCCAATCGGCAATCAGACCAGCCAATTCTGGGCGAACGTGTATATGAACGAGCTGGATCAGTTCGTCAAGCATGGCTTGCGCTGTGTCGGGTATGTGCGTTACGTCGATGATTTTCTGTTGTTTGCCGACGACAAAGTGACGCTCCACCGCTGGCGTGAGGAAATCAACACATTTTTGCAGCGGTTGCGCCTGGCGATACACCAGCAGCGCGCGCAGCCGTCCCCGGTCGAGCAGGGTATCCCGTTTTTAGGGTTCACAGTATACCCGACGCATCGTCGCCTCAAGCGCAGTAAGGGAATCACGTATCGGCGCCATCTCAAGACGTTGTGGCGGCGTTATCAGGATGGCGAAATTACGCGCGAAACCGGACGCGCCAGTGTCATGGCATGGATCGGGCATGTGCGACATGGCGATACTGTCGGCTTGCGGCGTAAGCTGTTCAGCGAACTGAAGACATAGTTGAAGGTTGCACGATGCAGCACTCACCGCTTTTTGCCAAGACAGAAGCGTTTATGAGCTGGTTGCTAAATCATACAGCGGGCTTCAACAAGGTCGAGCGGTTTCGACTCGCCAAGCGTATCGACGACTCGTTTTTCAACTTTCATGAAACGATCAGTAAAGCTGTGTTTGTCCAGGAAAAGCAGCCCTGTTTCGACCAGGCTGATTTTCATTTGCTCATGCTGCGCAGCTATTTCAGAATTGCCTTAGAATTGCAGTATACTCACCCAGACAAGTATCGTTTTGCAGCCGAACAGATTGACGAACTGGGGCGGTTACTGGGTGGATGGATCAAGCGGCATAACCAGCCGTAAGGCTGTTATGTGGGGATACCGGAGGCGTGCTGCGGGGCGGTTCGTGGAGGAATAACGATCCAGATAATCTGCGCGCCGCCTGTCGTAACAGGAATACCCCCGATAACAGGAACAACAACAGGGGTTTTCGTCTTGCCCTACCTTGCCCGCTCATGGTCGGAATGTCGCGTATTCATGGACGCGCGGCGCGTACCCTGGGCAAGAGAGCCGGTGGTTCCCGCCCATCAAAGCGGGCGAATATAAAAAACACCGTCCGTTCTGTGCGCCTCCAGGCGCGCAAATCGGACGGTGTAATTTCTGCACACGGCACTGACATCCAGCGGCTTCAGCGGCCGCTACCCGGTCGCGGCGATGATCCCATCCTCGACGCACGAGTTGTAATTGCGCCCGATGATGACGGCAAAGTCGGCGCTGCGTTCGGCGCTCGGCTCGACGCGCACATTTTCCGGCAGCACATTCAGCAGCGCCGCGATCGCGTTCAGGCTGCTGCCTTTGGAGCGACCTGTATAGTCGATCAGGATGGTCTCGTCGCTGACCTCCCCGCCGGGTGCATCGCCCATCGCCAGCGCGCCAAATCCGTCCCAGGCGAGCCGTTCCGCCGCGACGCGATGCCAGTCGGCATTGCCCGACCCGTCGTAGACCTCGATCGCGGATCGACGAAACACGAGCTGATTTTCGGTCGGCGGGGTGTAAAAGTCCTGCATCAACTGGCGCATCGTCTCCGCGACCGGAAGCTGCACGTTGCTGCCATCGGGCGGCTGCCAGGGGGTGGTGTGGTAGGTGCGCACCAGGCGATAGTTCTCGATCTGGCTGGAGTCGATGCTGAGCGCCAGCGGCGCCAGCCCCAGTACATCTTCCAGCGTCATATTGGTCTCGACGAACTGCGTCGTTTCGTTCCACAGTGGGATGATATTGTTCAACAAGCCGTTTTCGCGTGCCTTGCGCCACACCGCCCGCAAGAGCTGCTGCTGACGCCGCCCACGATCGAAATCCGAGCTGTTGTGGCGTGAACGGACGTACCACAGCGCTTCCGCCCCATTCAGGGTGTAGGCGCCGACGGGCAGCACGCGATAGCCTTCTTCGTTGACGCGGTAGGCGCCGCTGGGCACCTCGGCGCCGATCAGGGGCAGGTCTTCGATGGCGCAGTCTACCGTCAGCTCGACCCCACCGACCGTATCGACGATCGCCTTGAACCCGGTCATGTTGACCATAGCGAAATAATGAATGTTGATCCCGAAATTGTAGAACAACGTCTGACGCAGCAGCCCGAATCCACCGTCGGTCCAGCCGGCATTCTCGCCATGAATGTAGGTGAGATTGATGCGCTGCATCGTCCAGTCGGGAATATAGACGTACAGGTCGCGCGGCAGGGTGATCATCGAGACGGTGCCGGTCGTGCGATTGATCGAGACGATGATCATGGTGTCGGTGCGAATGAAACCATCTTCAGTGAGTTCGCCGTCGTGACCGAGCAGGGCGATATTCATCAGATCGTTGCCAAAGCGATCGAGCGACGCTACCGGGGTGGGGATAGCGGTGCCGCCGCCTTCACCAAAAGCGGCAGGGTCTTCATAGATGTAAAACGTGGGCAGCGGGCGCGGGGTTCCCGGCGTTGCTAGCGGCAGGAGCGGGTCGATCGGCACTGCCTGCATCACAGGCGTGGCGGTGACCATCTGACGCACGGTATCGCGCCTGACCGCGCTCTGGATCGCGCGCGCGGGCTTGAACGCCACGCGCATCCCGTCGGGCAGGCGCAGCCCCGATCGATCGAGTGCGGCGATCGCCGTCGCGGTGGCGGCATAGAGCGGACGCCGCGCCTCGATCTGTGCCTGGCTGCCCACGCGATCGAACAGCGCGCCCAGGATTTGTATGCCGACCAGGACGCTGGCGGCGATCAGCACGACAGGCAGGGCGCGAAACAGCATGAAATTGATCAGGCGTGACAGGCGCGACAGGCGCGCGGGTTTTTGGGGTGACATCGCATCATTCCTACGATCCAGCGGACACATCGAGCAGTCGTCCGGTTGTGCGCAATCGGGTTGGTTTGCCGCTTCGTATGCCACTGTAGCAGAAAGCGCGCAGCGGTGCGACGGTGTTTCGCCGCCGACGGACTACGCTTTGCCGACGTTTGGCAGGCGAGGCGTCGCCCTGTAAAGCGTGTCTGCTTGTCCTGCTGATTTCCTTCAGTTGTTCTCCTGGTGGACGACCAGTTCATCGGGCTGCCTGAGGCTCTCGACGGGCAGCGCGACATGGAAGGTGGTGCCGATGCCGGGATCGGTCTCCAGCCAGATTCTGCCGCCGTGTGCCTCGATCAGCGTCTTGGCGATCGCCAGCCCCACGCCCGTATCGCCCACCCCCTGAATCAGCGGGTTGTCGGCGCGATAACGGCGGGCGAATACGCGCGGCATGTCGTTGGGGTCGATTCCGCCGCCCTGGTCGCTGACGGCGATCACGAATCGATCGGCGTCGGGCGTGTCGGCGCTGCCCAGGTGCGCCGAAATAGCGATCTCTCCGCCATGCGGTGAAGCCAGATAGGCATTGGCGAGCAGCTGTCCGATGATTTGTCCGATCGCGTCTTTGTCCCCACGAATCAGCGGCGGCGCGTCGTCCAGGTCGAGATTTAAAACAGCGTTGCGCTCGCGGAATTGTGGGGCGGCATGGGTGATGGCTTCCTCGATCAGCGTCACCGGATTGATGCGCTCGCTGATCAGATTGGCGCCATCGGCATCCAGCGTCACCAGACGCGCGACATCTTCGAGCATGTGCGCCAGACGCGATGAATTCGACGCCACCCGCGACAGGAAGCGCCGCTGCATTTCGCCCAGAATGCCAGCCGTCTCGCTCAGGAGCAGATCGACATAGCCGATGACCGAGGTCAACGGCGTGCGCAGCTCCTGCACCATCCCCAGGACGGCGGCGCTTTCTTCACTTTGACGGGCGCCCGCCCACAGCGGCGCGTCCAGCATAACGTCCAGGCTGCCGTCCCCGATCGACGCGGCGCGACGGGCTTGCAGCGCTTCGAGCCGCCGCTTCATCTCGGTTTGATCGCCGCGCAGCTCGACCACCTCCTGTTCGTAGGCGGCGATTTCCGCCATCACGCGCGCGTAGCGATCCTGGGTCGTGCGTTGTTTCGCCGCCAGCTCGTCACGCTCGACTCGCAGACGGTCGCGCTGATTGATCGCCGCTTCCCGATCGGCGGCGAGATAGGATAGCTGGACTTGCAGCGCTTTGAGCTGTTTTTCGCGGGTCTCGTCCTGTTGTGCCGATGCGATCTCGGCTGCGTGCTGATGCAGCAGGCGATCGCGTTCACCCTTGACCTGATCGTAATTGACCTGCAATGCCGCTCGCTGTTCGTACAGCGTCTGGATCAACAGGGCTAACCCATTGGCGCCGTCGGTCACGCCGAGCGCGTGCAGTTGATCCTCGATGCGGGTGACCTTTTCGTGGAGTGCCTGGCGGTCGCGCTCCAATTCTGCTTTTTCACGACTCAGGCGGTCGAGCAGATCATGCACGACGCTCGGAATCGGGGCGCCGGAACGCAGCGTATTGATCTGCGCCTGCAGGCGATCGCGTTCCGCCAACAGGTCGGCGCGTTCATGATCGAGTACCTCGATCATGCTCTTCAGCATCGCTTCGTTGTCGGTCGAGACGGCGCCGATCAAGGCGGTCTCGGCGGTGCGGAGTCGCTGTGCCAGGCGGTCGCGTTCCCCGACGACCTGTTGTTCCGCCTCGACGAGCGCATCCATCTGCTGCGAGATCGACTGCGATTCTTCGTCGCCGTCATCATCCAATGTCGCCGTGATGCGCCCGCGCTCGCGTTCGAGATCGGTGTGCAGCCGACCGACCTGTCCTGTCAGATCGCTGACCTGGGCGCGGGCGGCGTCGAGCTGCGCACTCAAGGCACCAAAGCGGTCGTCGGCAGCCTCGACCGGGGCGGATGACTCGACGACCTCATGCGCGGCATCGCTCAACCCCAGTAATTTGGCGCCGATGATCGCCACGCCGCGCAGGAGTTCGCGCTCCGCGTCGGTCAGCTCGCGCCGCGAATAGGGGAGACCGACGATCAGCAGCGCTGGCATCTCTCCGTCATTCACGAGCGGCTGAATGTAGGTCGGTCCGACCGACTGGAGATCGAGACGGCTGTACAGCTCGCGTAGTTCTTCGATATTGCGGTCGGGATAGAGCGGGCGCTGTTGGCGGCGTTCGATGGCGTTGACCAGCGTCGGCTGTTCATCGAGATTGATCACATTCGACGCGATCGCCTTTTCCATGACCCGATCGCGTCCCCACACGATCTCGGCGTGATTGGCGGAACGGATGCGGATCATGACCGCGATGTCCGCCTTCATCACGTTCATGACCGCCTCTCCCACACGTTCCGGGATCAGGCGCGGACTGGCATTTTCCAGCATCAGACCGAGCGCCCGCATCAACTGCGCCGATTCGCGGTCGGCGGTCGAGGGCGCGGGCATCGGCATGGTCATGATCGCGGGTCGCAGCACGGGGGCGGGCAGCGCGTTCGATGGGGCGACAGGGGCGACCGAGGCGGCTTGCAGCGCCGTCACCACCTGGCGATAAACCAGCGCGATCGTCAGTGCCAGGGCGATCAGCATCGTCAGGCGCACCAGTCCGGCATCATCTCCAGTCAGTGTGCCTTGTGCCAGCATGATCAGGGTGCCGACCTGTCCGGCGCCCATGACCACGAATACGGCTGTTTTGAGCGGCACGGCGCGTAACCCCGGCGCGTTGACGATCACGGCGGCGGCGCCGATCAGGCTCAGGATAAGCGACAGGATCGTCCAAATAAAGATGAAGCCGCTGGTATTGAAATCGGATGTAGCAGCCAGCGCTGCCCACTCGCCGCTCTGCAGCACATACACGACCGAGATCGACAGCAGGATGGCGAGCAAGCCAGTGGTGACAAAACGTCCTTTGTTGAACGCCAGCGCCCAGACAGAGAGCGCGATCAACCCGGCGGTGAAGGCGCGTTCCAGCGGCGGCAGCAGCGTATCAACGCTCGCCCCGCCCGCTGTGACCAGCGCGGTGCCGATGATCGCGGCGATACCCGCACCGAGATAAGCCCATGCCAGTACGAACAGGCGCGTCAGTGAGGCATCGTCGGAGTGTGCCCGTCGTCGCTCCAACGCCATCGCGCACAGCACGATGGATAGTGCAATGAACATCAGGGCAAACAGACGGTTGCCGGGATCGAGTGTGAGCAGCGCGTTGAGGTCGGTGAGCATGAGCGTGCGTGCCGTTGCGTAGTCGAATCTATGCGCAAAAGTATAACATCGTTCCAACGTCCGCGCGCGACGTTGACCCCAGCCGATGAATGCACTAGACTCAGGCTGCGATCGGAGACACTCTGTCTTTCGTTCGTCTCGTTGTCTAGCAAGGACGTTCCAATGTCCACCAGTTTAAGCGGTCTCGGCACGCGCCGACGCAGCGGCGGGATCCGGCTTTCCATCCTGCCCATCTTTTCATGGCTGTTCATCGCCCTCGCCAGCGGCTTGCTGCTTTTAGAATTAGTGCGTTTTAGCCAACAGGCAGAACGCTTTGCCGCCGATGTCGTGGTGGCGGGGCTGCCCGTCGGCGGCTTGACCAGCGGTGACGCGGCGGCACTCCTTGAAAGCACCTATGCCAGCCCGATCACGCTGTGGTATCAGGGCAGCCCGATCCAGCTCGATCCTTCCGCGATCGGCTTTCGCACCAACCGTGAAGCGATGCTGGCACAGGCGCGCACAGGCGCGACCGGTGATGGCGCCTTTTGGTCGCGCTTCATCAATCATCTGACCGGGCAGCAGAGCGAGACGATTCTCGATGTCACGCTGACCGCCGACTATCAGCAAAACGCGCTGCGTCAATTCCTCGACGAGATCGCGCTGCGCTACGATCGTCCACCAGGCGCGGCGGGCTACGATGTGACGACGCTGACCTTTCGTCCCGGCGGCGCGGGCTACGAACTCGCGCGTGACGATGCTTTTGCCGCCGTCGATGAGGCGCTGCGCGACCCGACCCAGCGCGAAGTGGTGCTGCCCGTCACCAGCACCGACGGATCCCGCATCGGCATCAACACCCTGCGCGACCTGATCACGTCGTATCTGGACTCGCAGGGCTTCGTCTACGACGGACAAAGCACCGTCGCCTCGGTATTCATCCTCGACCTGGAGACGGGTGAAGAGGTCAATATCAACAGCGATGTCGCCTTTTCTGCCGCCAGCACGATCAAGCTGCCGATTCTGATCGATTACTTCCGCTCGCTGTTATTCGCCCCCTCTGCCGACGACGCCAACCTGATGGTGCAGTCGATCCTGTGCAGCAACAACAGCTCGTCCAACCTGATCATGCAGATCATCGGCGGGACTGGGGACATTTTCCCCGGTATCGCCAGTGTGACCAATACCATTCAGACGATCGGAGCGCGCAACTCGTTCATCACCGCGCCTTTCGATTTAGGCGTCGAAGGGCAGGTACTCGGATCGATCGCCGCGCCGACCACCTCGCCCAATCCCAGCTTCAATACAGGCGCCGACCCGTACAACCAGACCACCACCGAAGACCTGGGCACGATGCTGTCGCTGCTCTACGACTGTGCGCGTTACAGTTCGGGTCTGATGGTGATCTACCCGGACGGTGAATTTACCCAGAGCGAGTGTCAGCAGATGCTCGAACTGATGAGCGCCAACGACCTGGAGCGGCTGTTACAGGGCGGTCTGCCGACCGACGCGCGCATCGCCCACAAGAATGGCTGGCTCGAAAATGTGCATGGCGACGCGGGTATCGTTTTTCCGCCCAGCGGTGACGACTACATCATCGCGGTGTACGTGTGGGAGAATACCGAATTTTTCAGCTATACGCGCGCCTGGCCTCTGATCGAGGACATTTCACGCGCGACCTGGAATTACTTCAACGCCGATGCGCCGATGGTCAGCCGCCGCACCGACCTCCCCAACGAAGCGGTCGCGTGTGAGGTGTTCGCGCCACCCTATGGTGAGGTCAACTGGACCGACATCAACGCCTGGCGCGGAGGCTAAGGTGGACTTCGGCATATTCGCGCTGCTCGCGGTCATCATCAGTGCGCTGTTGTTCATGGTGCAGCGCACCGAGTCCAAGCGTCGTCGCTTTGTGTTCATCCTGATGCTGGTGTTGTTCGAGCTGCTGCGTCGCTACACCTGGTATCGGGATGTGCATACCGAGGCGTGGGCGGCGCTGTGCGCGGCGCTGCTGTTCAACTTCGCCTTTTTTCTGTTCATCGGGCGCTACAATCCGGTCGCCAGCAGCGACGACATCCGCGTCTACCGTATGGACGATTGAATGCAGGACAAAGATTGCGCGGACAGGGCAGCGCCCTGTCCGCGCATCGGGTTTTACCAGCGGTGATGCACGCCTTCACGGATGAGGCGGTCGTAGATGGATCGCACACCCTCCATCTGGGCGTCGGTCAGCGCGGGCAGGTCGGCGGCACGCACGTTGTCCTCGACCTGTGCCGGACGCTTGGCGCCAGGGATGGCGCATGATACCGCGTCCCACATCAAAATCCAGCGCAGCGCGAATTGTGCCAGCGTCGCTCCTTCGGGCAGCAGGGCTTTCAGTTCGTCGACTGCCTGCAGACTGACCTCATAATCGACGCCTGAGAAGGTCTCGCCCATGTCGAACGACTCGCCGTGCCGATTGAACTGGCGATGATCGTCCGAGGTGAACGCGGTGTCGTGGGTCATCTTGCCTGTCAACATACCGCTTGCCAACGGCACGCGCGCCAGAATGCCGACCTTGCGACGGGCAGCCTCACCAAAGAACAATTCGGTAGGGCGGTAGCGAAACATATTGAAGATGATCTGCACTGACTGTACCTGCGGGTATTCGATCGCCTTCAATGCTTCTTCCACCTTTTCGACGCTGACGCCGTAGAAGCGGATTTTTCCTTCGCTTACCAGGTCGTCGAGCGCGCCGAAGACCTCCGGGCGGTAATAGGCTTCAACAGGCGGGCAGTGGAGCTGCACCAGGTCGAGGCAGTCAGTCTCCAGATTGCGCAGACTGCGCTCGACGAACCCGGTCAGATTGGCTTTGTTGTAGCCGTCGGCGGTGTGTGGACTGAGGCGCCGCCCGGCTTTGGTGATCACGTAAAATGGGTCACGCCGCTCACGTCGCAGCCGCGCGATCAGGCGCTCACTGTGCCCGTCCCCATACACATCGGCGGTATCGAACAGATTGATGCCCAGGTCGAGCGAGCGATGCAGCGATGCCATCGACTCGTCGTCCCTGACCTCACCCCATGCCGACCCGATCGCCCACGCACCAAAGCTGATCTCGGAGACCTGCCAGCCCGTGCGCCCAAATTCACGATAACGCATATGTCCATCCTTTGTTGAGTGCTTGAATCCGATTTAAATCAGGTTGGAAAACCGCCGCCGCCGTCGCCTGCAATGCCGCGCGTGTCGGCAATGCGTTTCGCGTAGTCATCAGCGCGATAGGCGGCAATGGGGTTCTCTGGTACGTTCATCTCGATACGCGCCCGCTCCAGTAACGGACGCACGTCGGTATGGTAGGCGTCCATCAGGGTGCCATGCGCGCCCAGGACATCGCCCGCCATCTGCTGTTGATGGAGTGTGCGGCGATCGACGATCAGCGCTTTAGCGAAGGCGATCTGACAGTTGACGATGCTCAACAGCATCGCTTCCAGCTTCGGCTCGATATTGTGCGTCTGATCGATCATGAAAGCAACGTCGTCGGCGCGCGACTCCGCCTCGACCAGTTCATGATAAATCTCGAACAACTCCTGCGGGTTGTTCGTCCCGACGATCAGGTCGTCGTCGGCATAGCGCCGTGCATTGAAGTGAAATCCGCCCAGGCGTCCTTCGTCCAGCAAAAAGGCGACGATATGGGCGATGTTCGTCCCCTGGGCGTGATGTCCGGTATCGACCAGAACCTGCGCCCGGTCACCGACCTTGAGAGCAGTGGCGTATGCCATACCCCAATCAGCCAGATCGGTATGGTAGAAAGCCGGCTCGAAGAACTTGTATTCGATCAACATGCGCGCGTCGGCGGGCATGTAAGGATAAACCGAGCGCAAGGCTTCTTCCAGGCGTCGCTTGCGCTGTACGATATTGTCTTGCCCGGCGTAGTTCGTGCCGTCGGCAAACCACAGACTCAGCAGCTTGCTGCCGGTCTTGCCCATGATTGCGCAGCAATCGACAATATGCGCCAGTGCGTCTTCTCGCACCCCCGGATCGGCATGGGTGATACTGCCCAATTTGTAGGCGTCATCCTGAAACAGATTAGGATTGACCGCTCCAATGCGCACACCCTGCTGCGCGGCATACTCCTGGAGCGCGTCGTAATCGTCGGCGGTGTCCCAGGGAATATGAATGGCGATCGAGGGCGCCACCCCGGTCAGGCGATGGACATAGCCCGCATCGTCGAGCTTTTCATAGATCGTGCGTGCAGCGCCGCGCCAGGCAAACATCTTGAAGCGCGTGCCGCTGTTGCCGTAGCCCCAGGACGGGGTCTCAATATGCTGTCGTTTCAGGCGGTCGATTACATGGCGGACATCGATGCCGCGCTGACCCAGCGTCTCAGCGAGAACCTGGTAATGAACCTCGTTCATATGACCCTTTTCGTTTAGAATGTTAAAGAATAGTGGATTAATTACTTTCATTGTCCTTCAGTGTATGTGCAACCGAAAGACGTGTCAACATGAATGAGACTTTGTTCGTCGAAGAACGCCGACGTATTATTTTGGATGAACTGCGCGAGCAAGGACGGGTGTCGGTCAAATTATTGAGTGAGCGCCTGGGGGTAAGCGCGGTCACGATCCGGCAGGATTTACGGGCGCTCGAAGAAGAGGGTTTGTTGAAGCGCACCTATGGCGGCGCCGTTCATCATGAGACCATGCAGCCCGTCCCCGAATTGTCTTTTCACATCCGCCAGACCAAGAAACGCGATGAGAAAGCGGCGATCGCTGAAGCGGCGGCGGCGTTGGTGCAGGACGGATACAGCGTCGCGCTCGATGCCAGCTCGACCGCCTTTGCCCTCGCGTCTTATCTCAAGACGTTCAGGAAGCTGACCGTCGTTACAAATAGTCTGATCCTCGCACAGAGCTTTCTCGACAGTCCGCATATTCAGGTCATCCTGCCCGGTGGACGACTGCGACGCGACTCGATCTCGGTCGTCGGTTTTCCACAAGGGCTGCCAGAGATCAATTTCAACATCGGCTTTTTCGGCGCGCGCGGTGTGACGCTGGCAGAAGGGGTGACCGATGTCGATGGCGATGAAGTGACGATCAAACGCGCGATGGTCGCCCGCTGTGTGCAGACGGTGATCCTGGTGGATGGCAGCAAATGGGGACAGGTGGCACCGTTCACATTTGTGCGCAGCGAGGACGTGCGCCATATCATCACCAGCAGCGATTCGCCGACCCCGCTGGTAGACTCGCTGCGCCAGGCGAATGTGCAGATCACGATCGCGGTCGTCTGACTCAGAGATTTGACCGCATAAACAGCGTTTGACAATCCCGTAAGAGCGCGTTAAACTGCTCGACAATGAAAGTAAACGAAAACCAATAACGAACGTTTCAGATAATTATCGTTGCAAAATTCAGTCATCCAAAGGGAATTTTCTGATGCCCCAGAACTTATGGAATGCGCAGGATACGGCTGAGCTGCCCGATCTGGACGGGCTGGTCTATCGCAGTAATCTACTGGGTCGTGACCGCGCCGTCGTCAATATTTACGGCGGCAACACCAGCGCTAAGCTGATGCGCGCGGATCATATCGGACGCGCAAACCGAGTCCTGGCGGTCAAGGCGTCCGGGTCGGACATACTGAACATCAAGGATCGCGGTTTCGCCCTGCTCAGGCTCGACGAGATCGATCCGTTGTTTGCGCGCCCTGCCATGACCGACGAGGAAATGGTCACCTATCTGGAGCGGACGGTCTTTGAACCCGGTCGCCCGCGCCAAAGTATCGAGACGCTGCTGCACGCCTTTGTCCCCGCCGCCCATGTGGATCACACTCATCCCGACGCGCTGATCAGTGTGGCGTGTGCCCCCAATGCGGAAGAGGTCGCGCGTGCGATCTACGGCGATCGGATGGCGTTCGTCCCCTACATCAGACCGGGCTTTACACTCAGCCAATGGATCGGTCAGAAGGTGATCGACAATCCAGGGATCGAGTGTGTGGTCATGGGTAAGCATGGGCTGGTGACCTGGGGCGCGGACAGTAAATCGTGTTATGACAGCACGATCCGGTTGATCCAGGAAGCGGAAGACTATCTGATCGAGCAGGCACGCGGCAAGCGTGTGTTTGGCGATCTGAGCATCGCGCCGCTGGACGCCGATATGCGTGAGGCGATCATGGTGCAGGTCTTGCCGATGATACGCGGCGCGGTATCGGCACGGCGGCACACCATCCTGAGCTATGACGCCAGTGACACGGTACTCGACATGGTAGGCAGTCGTGACGCCGACGCGATCAGCCAGAAGGGGGCAGCGTGCCCGGATCATCTGGTGCATGTGAAGCGGCAGCCGCTGTTCATCGACTGGACACCTTCCGATGGACTGGAGGCACTCAGGATCGCGCTCATCGACGGCATCACCGACTATGAAGCGCGCTACGTCGATTATTTCGATCGCTGCAAAGAGCCGGGCGACGAGCTGCGAGACGCCGCGCCGCGCGTGATCCTGATCCCCGGTCTGGGCATGGTCAACACGGGTAAGGATGTCACCAATGCCGATGTCAGCCGTCAACTGTATCATCGCGCGATCGCCGTCGTCGGCGGCAGCGAAAGTTTAGGCGGATTTGTCAGCCTGACCGAAAAAGAAGCCTACGACATCGAATATTGGCCCCTCGAACTCTACAAGCTGAAGCTCGCGCCCCCTGACCGCGACTTTGCAGGCAAGGTGGTCCTGATCACCGGTGCGGCGAGTGGAATCGGGCGGGCGACCGCCTATCGGCTGGCTCAGGATGGCGCGCATGTGGTCGTCGCGGACATCAATGCCGATGGTGGGCAAGAGACAGTCGCGGAGATCGAAAAACGCACTGGTAAAGGGCGCGCCATTTTCGCGCATACCGATGTGACCGACGAAAACGCGGTCGTGGACAGCTTTCGGCGTGCCGTGATGACCTACGGCGGCGTCGATGTGGTGGTCAACAATGCGGGCATCGCCGGCGGCGCGCTGATCGAGGACACGACGCTGCGCGATTGGCAGCGCCAGATCGACATTCTGCTTACAGGCTATTTTCTGGTGGCACGCGAAGCCTTCAAAGTCATGCAAACGCAGGGAATCGGCGGCTCGCTGGTGTTCGTCGGCAGCAAGAACAGCCTCGCCGCTGGCAAGGGCGCGGGTGCGTACAGCGCGGCAAAGGCGGGTGAAATTCATCTGGCACGCTGCCTGGCGGAAGAGGGCGGCGTACATGGAATCCGTGTCAACTCGGTGCTGCCCGATGCGGTCATTCAAGGCAGCGGTATCTGGGATAGTGCCTGGAAAGAGGCGCGGGCGCAGCAGTATGGCGTGGGCGTCGATGATCTGAATGATTTTTACCGTAAGCGCAACACACTCAAGGTCGAGATTCTGCCAGCAGACATCGCAGAAGCGATCGCCTTTCTCGCGTCACCGCGCGCCGCCAAGACGACTGGTGCCGTGCTGACTGTGGACGGCGGCGTCCCCGCTGCCTACGTGCGCTGAATGGGACTGTCATGTCGAAAGTAATCGCGGTCGATCTCGGTGCCGAGTCAGGACGGGTGGCGACTGTCACATTTGATGGCAGTCACTTCACACTCGACGAGTCGCATCGTTTCCTGAACACCCCGGTGCGTGTGCGCGGGACGCTGCATTGGGATACCCTGCGGCTGTGGCACGAGATCACGACTGGGATCGAAAAAGCGCGCGATGGGGCGGTCGGGATCGGTGTGGCGACCTGGGGTGTCGATTTTGCGCTGCTCGACCGTGATGGGGCGCTGGTCGCCAATCCGGTGCATTACCGCGATGCGCGCACTACAGGTATGATGGATTGGGTATTCGAGCGCGTGCCTCGTCGTGAGGTGTTCGAGCGCACCGGCATTCAATTCCTGGTGCTGAACACGCTCTATCAGCTCGCCAGCCTGCGCGCCAAAACGCCGGCACAGCTCGATTCGGCGCACACCTTCCTGATGGTGCCCGATTTATTCAACTACTGGCTGACCGGGGAAAAAGTCTGCGAATTCAGCGACGCGACCACGACGCAATTTTACAATCCGCGCCTTGGCGACTGGGATCGTGATCTGCTGACACGGCTCGACCTGCCGACGCACATACTGCCGCCGATCATACAGCCAGGCACTCAGGTAGGCAGTTACAACGGGATCGCGGTCTACGCGCCACCCTGTCATGACACCGGATCGGCAGTGGTGGCAGTGCCGGCGACATCGTCCGATTTTGCCTATCTCAGCAGTGGGACGTGGAGCCTGCTCGGTCTCGAATTACGGCATCCAGTGATCACCGACGAGTCGTATCTCGCCAATGTGACCAATGAGGGTGGGGCAGCGGGCACCTTTCGGCTGTTGCAGAATATCATGGGCTTGTGGCTGGCGCAGCAATGCCGCGCCACCTGGCTGACACAGGGCGCAGATTACAGCTATGACGACCTGACGCGCCTGGCGGAGGGCGCCGAACCCTTCCGCAGCCTGATCGACCCGGACGCGCCGGAATTTTTGCCGCCTGGCGACATGCCGAGCCGCATCCGCGCGTTTTGCCAGCGCACCGGACAGCCGATCCCGGAGACGGTTGGGCAAATTATGCGCTGCGTGTACGAAAGTCTGGCGCTCAAATATCGCTATTCGCTCGAAGGGCTGATTCGTATCAGCGGGCACGCGGTACGGCGGCTGCACATTGTCGGCGGGGGCGCCAGGAATGTGCTGCTGTGTCAGATGACCGCGGACGCGATCGCACGCGAGGTCGTCGCGGGTCCCATCGAAGCGACCGCGCTAGGGATCGCCATCGTGCAATTGATCGCGCGCGGTGAGCTGGCAGACATCGCGCAGGCGCGTCAGGCATTGGCTCGGACTCTCGACAGCGACAGTTATTTTCCGCGTGACGCTGACCAGTGGACAGAAGCATTTGACCGCTTCATCACACTATTGCCCGCGACTCTCTAAAGGCAATCGACGCAGCTAAAGAGAAACGCGACAGATTTTCAGAAAAAACTAACGAAAAGATGACTTATGACGGCGCTACTGACTTTATCGCAGGTGACCAAATCATTTCCGGGTGTGCGTGCGCTGCACGAGGTGCGGTTCGACGTGCTGCCTGGCGAAGTTCACGCATTGCTCGGTGAAAATGGCGCGGGCAAATCGACCCTGATCAAGATCATCTCCGGCGTACACAAGCCCGATTCCGGTGAGATGCACTTCGACGGGGTGCCGGTCGTATTCAACAGCCCGCGTGAGGCGCAGGCGCGCGGGATCGCCACCATCTATCAGGAATTGATTCTGTATCCTGAATTGACGGTGGCGGAGAATATCTTCATGGGACACGCACCGCGCGCGCGCTTCGCGGGCGTGTCCTGGATCGATTGGCGCGTGATGAATGAGCGTGCTGAAGCGGTGCTGGAGTCGCTCAATATCCACGATTTGGATGTGCGACGCAAGGTCGGCACCCTGAGCGTGGGCAAGCGTCAGCGCGTCGAGATCGCCAAGGCGCTGTCGATCAATGCCCGACTGCTGATCATGGACGAACCGACAGCCGCCTTGAGCGAAGCCGATGTCACACGGTTGTTTGCGATTGTGCGATTACTGCGCGAACGGGGCGTGGCGATCGTCTATATCAGTCACCGTCTGAACGAGGTATTCGAGCTTGCCGACCGCGTGACTGTGCTGCGCGATGGACAGTACATCGATACGCAAATCGTCAGCGAGACCAGCGAGCGCGACCTGATCGCCAGCATGGTCGGGCGGACGATCGATAATCTCTATCCCAAGCTGCCCGCGCGCATCGGGGAGACGGTGCTGCAGGTGCGCGATCTGGTGCGCTACCCGTACACGCGCGGCGTCTCGTTCGAGGTGCGTGCTGGCGAGGTGGTCGGTCTGGCGGGGTTGGTGGGCAGCGGACGCAGCGAACTGGCGCAGGTGATCTTTGGCATTCTACCCGCGCAATCTGGTGAGATCAGGATCGATGGACGTCAGGTCAGGATCGAGCATCCTGGACGGGCGATCGCGCACGGGATCGCCTACGTGCCCGAAGATCGTGGCACCCAGGGCTTGGTCAAACAGATGGTGATCCGCGAAAATACCTCACTGGCAGTGCTGCGTGCCATGTCCAGCGGCGGCTTCATGCGTCCCAAACGGGAACGCGATCTGGCACAGCACGCCATTGGACAGCTGCGTATCCGGGCGACTGGCACCGAACAGATAGTCGGCAAGCTGTCCGGCGGCAATCAACAAAAAGTCGTCGTCAGCAAGTGGCTCGCCAGCAAGCCGAGGTTACTGATCGTGGACGAGCCGACGCGCGGCGTCGATGTGGGTGCCAAAGCCGAAATTCATCGACTCATGAGCGAGCTTGCCGCCGAACAAGGCTTGGCGATCCTGATGATCTCCAGTGAACTGCCAGAAATACTGGGTATGAGCGATCGCATCCTGGTGATGCGCGAAGGGCAGATTGCCGCTGAATTCACCCGTGCGCAATCCACCCAGGAACTCATCGCCGCCGCGATGATGGGTGGCGGATCGTCGTCACGCACCTCTGTGCCCGCCGTCGCTGCTGCGATCACTGAAGGGGCATATCGATGACTGCATCCAATCCACCCATCGAGGCAAAGCGCGTGCCGATGAGGTTGAGCGGCTGGATCACGCAGGAGACGGTGCTGGCATTCACGATCGTCTTTCTCAGTCTCGCTGTCGGCTTGATCAATCCGAATTTTATCAGCGAGCGCAATATCAGCGACATCCTTTACAACAGCTCGTACATCGCGGTCGCCGCGCTCGGTATGTCGCTGGTGATCGTGTCCGGCAACATCGATATTTCCGTCGGCTCGCTGATCGGGTTACTGGCGACCATCGGGGGGCGCCTGGCTATCGGTCAGGCGGAAGGCGGGTATCCAGAGATCGTCGCCTTCATCGTGCCGATCGTCATCGGTGTAGCATCGGGGGCGGTGACTGGCTTTTTTGTCGCTTATCTGCGGGTGCCCGCGATCGTGGTCTCGCTCGGCATGTTGAGTATCCTCAAAGGCGGATTGATCCTGTGGACGGGCGGGGAATGGATTTACAACCTGCCGCGCTGGTTTCAATTTGCACAGGAGCGCCCGCTCGGTCTCCCGGCGCCGCTGTTTTTCATGGTCATTCTGACCATCCTGATGGCGCTGTGGATGCGTTACAGCGCTACTGGACGCGCCATCTACGCGGTGGGCGGCAACAAAGAAGCGGCGCGGCTGTCGGGACTGTCCGAGAAACGCATCATCATGACGGTCTTCATGATCAATGGTTTCATGGTCGGTATCGCTGCGCTGCTGTTCGCCGGGCAATTCAACGCCATTCAATCGACGGTGCCGCCGGGAGTCGAGCTGCTGATCATCACGGCGGCGGTCGTAGGGGGCGTGAGCATCCTGGGCGGCACTGGCACCGTGGTCGGTGCGACGCTGGGCGCGATTTTGATCCATATCATCCCCTCCGCGATGATCTTCGCCAATGTCTCCAGCTATTGGCGCGGCGCAGTGCAGGGGCTGCTCATTCTGTTGACGGTGCTGGTCGATCTGTATCGACGGCGACGGCAGTCGTATTCCGGGAGAGGCTAATCACAATGGCATCGATAACCGAACAGCCTATCCAAAAGACAAATCGTTTTTCCGAAAGCCGCCTTGGACGTTTCGTCTTCAGTCAGGAGGCGATCCTGCTGGTGATCACGATCGCCGCGATCGCGCTGCTGGCGACCCAAAACGAGCGCTTTTTGACGATGCGCAATGTCTCGCGCGAATTGGTACTGATCTTCGAGGTCGCCCTGATAGCCCTGCCGATGACGCTGATCATCATCGCCGGGGGAATCGACCTTTCGGTCGGATCGACCTTCGGCTTGAGCGCGATCGTGCTGGGCTTTTTGTGGCAGGACAGCGGTTGGTCGCTGGAAATGGCGATCGTCGCCAGCCTGTTCACGGGGCTGCTGTGCGGTTTCATCAACGGGATCGTGATTGTGCGTCTGGGTGTGCCACCGCTGATCATGACGCTGGCGACCCTGGCGCTCTTTCGCGGCTTCGCGCTCGGCATCAGCGAAGCGCGCTCGGCACGCGGCTTTCCTGAATGGTTCACCGACGGCATCGGACGGGGCGATTTCCTCGGACTGCCGATTCAAATGTGGCTGCTGCTCGTCGCCATCGCACTGACGTGGCTGGTGCTGGCGCGCACGACTTTTGGACGTTCGCTGTACGCGATCGGCAGCAACGAAGTGGCAGCACGTTTCGCCGGGCTGCCCGTCAACCGCAACAAGCTGCTGATCTACATGTACAGCGGATTCATGGCGGCGCTGGCATCCGTGATCTTCGTGTCGCGCGTGACCACCACGCGCGCCGATATGGGCAGCGGACACGAGCTGGATGTGATCGCGGCGGTCGTGCTGGGCGGCACCAGCATCTTTGGGGGCGTGGGGACAATTTTTGGCACGATCCTGGGACTGGTCCTGATCCAGGTACTCAAAAATGGCTTGCTGCTCGCGGGGATCAAAGGCGATGCGACGATCATCATGATCGGCGTGATCCTGATCCTGGCGATTCTGGTCAACAACTTCATTCAGGCGCGCTTTCGCTCGGTCTGATGGGCAGGCGGGCAGCAAGGGCAGCGCACAAGTTTGGAAAGGGGTGATGTGCAGCACACGACAACTTATCCGGTGTGACCAAGCGTCAATCTGCGGGTTTACTGATCTGATTTAAGGAGAATTTTCCGTGAACAAGAGAGCGATTCTGGTTTTGCTGATCCTGAGCGTGTTGGTCTCGGTCGCTGCGGTATCGGTATCGGCGCAGGATATGGAGCGCTGGGTCGGCGCTGACGATCTGGCTACGACGCCATTGGCATGTATGAATGCTGATATGGCAATGGAAATGACCGACGAGGCGCCGATGATGATGGATGCGCCGGAATACGACGGTGGCATGGCGATGGATATGCCCGACATGATGGGACAGGACATCACCGTTGTCGATGTGCCGAAGCTGATCGGTATCGGCTATTTCAACGCCACCACGGCGGGGATGCAGGAAGCCGCTGCAGAGCTGGGCAACGTCACCGTCACCACCGACGGTCCGACCGATGCCGACATCGTCCAGCAGATCGAATTCCTGGAGCGCTATATCACCCAGGGTGTGAATGGTATCCTGTTCGCGGCGAATGATCCGGTCGCTATTTCCCCGGTACTGCGTGACGCGCTGGAGCAGGGTATCGTCGTCGTCGGATACGACGCCAACAGCGAGCCGGACGCCCGGTCGTGGTTCGTCAATCAGGCGGAATTCAACGGTATCGCCAAGGGCATGGTGGACAGCATGGTGATGGAGATCGGCGAAGAAGGTCGTTTCGCCATCGTCACCAGCTCGTTCACCGCGCCCAATCAGGGACGTTGGATCGCTGAAATGCAGGCATATATTCAGAATTGCTATCCTGGTATGACCTGGCTGGAGACGGTCGAGTCGCAGGAAGACCAGAACCTCGCCTTCCAGCAGACACAGGCGCTGCTCAACAAATATGGCGCCGAGATGGACGGTGTGTTTGGTATGTCGAGTGTGGCATTCCCCGGCGCGGCAGACGCGGTGCAGCAGGCGTCGCTGTGTTCAGCGGATGATGCAGTGGATGGTGTCGGCGCCGCTGATGCTGAAACCGCAGTGGCGATCGTCGGCTTGTCCACGCCCAATCAGATGAAGACGTTCGTCGAGAATGGCTGCGTCGAGTCGGTCGTACTGTGGAACCCGGTCGATCTGGGCTATGCGGCGGTCTATGTACTGCGCGCGGTCGTCGATGGCACTCTGGCTCCCGGAGCGACCTCGGTCATGGCAGGGCGTCTGGGTGAGCTGATGGTGGTCAATGGCAGCGAGATTCTGCTCGGCGCGCCATTCGTGTACACCGAAGACAATATTTTCGACTTCGACTTCTAGACCCCTTTCACACGCTGACGGCGTGGGCGCATGGTGCGCTCACGCCGTTTTTTATTTAACTTTTCAGGATTTTATGATTTCAGAAAGGTGATTATGACAACTCCGACAAGCACTGTTCCAGCCGAATTGCTGCGTATGACGCGCCTGATCGGTGTGCCCGCGCACAATCTGGTCGTCGTCGGTGAAGGCAATACCTCGATGCGCGTCGATGCCGATTCGTTCTGGATCAAGTGCAGCGGACGTGGAATGCACGAGATCGACGAGCGTGGTTTCGTGCAGATCGCGTTCGCGCCAATTCTCGATCTGTTTGACAGTGACCTGAGCGCGGACGCGCTGCAAACGGCGATGATGGATGCGCGCGTCGATCCCAGTGGTGCGCGTCCCTCGGTGGAGGTGACGTTTCACGCCAGCGTGCTGCATGGCTGCGCCGTGAATTACATCGGTCACACGCATCCGCTGGCGGTCAACGGTATTCTGTGCAGCACGCGCGCTGAACAGTTCGCCAAAAACAGGTTGTTTCCAGATGAGGCGGTGTTATGCGGACCAGAGTCGGTGTTCGTGCCCTATACCGATCCAGGGCTGCCACTGGCACGCGCAATCCGAGATCAGGTCAGGCTGTATATGGACCAGTACGAGGAAGCGCCAAAGGTGATCCTGCTGCAAAATCACGGCTTGATCGTGGTGGGGAATACAGCGCAGGAGATTCTGAATGTGACGGCGATGTGCGTCAAAGCGGCTGGTATTTTTACCGGGGCGTGCGCGGTGGGGGAGCCGGTGTTCATGTCGAGGGAGGATATCATGCACATCTACAAACGTCCCGACGAGATTTATCGACGTCAGTTGTTCGTCGGATAATGATCAAAAGCGAGCATGTGAGGGCATGGCGCGCCATGCCCTCACATGCTCCATTCGGTCGTAATCAGTCTTTCGCGGTCGGGTCGAAGGCGTCGCGCAAGCCGTCTCCCAGGACATACAGGCACAGCACTGTCACAAAAATCATCAGTCCGGGAATGATCACCAGATGCACGCCTTTGGTGAAGAACCCCTGGGCGTTTGAGAGCATATTGCCCCAGCTCGGTGTAGGAGGGAGAATGCCCAATCCCAGGAAGCTGAGTGCCGCTTCCGTCAGGATGATACCGCCGATGTCCAGTGCCAGCGCTATGATGATCACCGAGACCAGATTGGGCAGGATATGCACGAACATGATCCGCCACGACGACGCACCGACAGCGCGCGCACTGATCACGTACTCGCGCTCGCGCAGGGACAGTGTTTCGCCGCGCACCAGGCGCGTGATGCCCGTCCAGCCTAAAAATCCCAGAATGATGATCAGGGTGGTGGGTGAGGGACGCAGCACCGCCGCCACGATCAGCAGCAGGAACAGCGAGGGAATCGAGTTGAGCGTGGCGATCACCCAATTGATAAGATCGTCCACGATCCCACCAAAATAACCGGTGATGATACCGAGCGTCACCCCGATGCTGACCGCCAGTCCCGCCGCGATGACGCCTACCGACAGCGACACCTGTCCAGCATAGAGCAGCCGCGACAGCACGTCCCGACCGAGATCGTCGGTGCCTAAGATATGAGGATAGCTGCCCACCGGCAGGAAGGTCTGATTGGCGTTGGTGCGCGTCGGGCTGACATCCAGCACACTCGAAATTACAGGCGCACCCACAAAAGCCAGCAGCAGCAGCAGCACGATCATCCCCAAGGCGATCAGCGTCAGGGTATCGCGGCTGAGACGACTGACCGCGAGCTGTGTGAGCGAACGACCTTCGTATTTCTTCTTTGGCTCGACATCAAGACGAGCGACCGTAGTAGCCATGTGAGTCCTCGTGATTAGTTGAAGCGAATACGCGGGTCGATGAGCGCGTACAGAATGTCAGATAAAATGTAACCGCCGATGGTCGCTACCGCACCAATGATCACCACCGCCATGACGACCGGGTAATCCTGACTGGTCACCGCGCCGACCGCGAAGCGCCCTAATCCGGGCCAGGAGAAGATAGTCTCGGTGATCGCCGCGCCGCTGAGTAGACCTGTGATAGCAGGTCCGATAAAGGTCGCCAGCGGAATAGCAGCGTTACGGGCGCCGTGCTTGAACCAGACGACCGTGCCTGCCAAGCCCTTGGAATGGGCGGTGCGCATATAATCCTGGCTCATCACGTCGAGCATCGAGGCACGCATGTAGCGTGACAACACCGCGACCCAGCCCGTCGCCAGTACAAAAGTGGGCAAAAGTAAGTATTCGATCCGTCCCCACATCGGCGGACAGCCGCCGGAGAGGATCAGCGGATCACAGCGCCCGCCCATTGGCAGGGCACGCAGCCACGATCCGAAGATCAGGATCAGGATCAAACCCAGCCAAAAAATCGGGATGGCGTTGAAGACGACGGCAAGGATTCGGGTGATGCTGTCGAACCAGCCTTTTTTGCGTACTGCCGCCAGGATGCCCACCGGTGTACCGATGGTGATGCCTAGAAACAGCGAGGTGGCGCCCAACTCCAGGGTGGCGGCGACGCGCTCGCCGATCATCGAGCCGACCTCACGCTTGTAAAAGAAAGATTTTCCAAAATCGCCGCGCACAATGCCATAACGGTCGCCAGGCGGTTCCGGTTCGCCGTCGCCATTGACATCGAGCGCCAGCAGAAAGGCACCATCCGCGACTTTATCGCCGTCCGAGTCCCAGCGCATCCAGTCATCGCCCAGCAGCCAGCGCAGGTACTGGATGTAGACCGGATCGTTCAGACCCAGTTTTGCGGCTTCGCGTTCTTTCTGGTACTGCGGGACATTGGGTCCGAAGGTGAGTGCAGCGACAGGTCCACCCGGCGCCAAATACATCAGCGCGAAAGAAAATATTGTGATACCAAAAAGCGTGGGAATGGCTTGAATGATGCGCCTAAGCGTGTACTTGATCATGAGTGTTTACCTGACTAGAACAACCCGCTCGACTGACGTGATAGCGTGACCTGGTAACGCGATTTTAAAGCGGACGCATCGTTATGCGTCACTGCAATATTCTTTCAGGTTCAGGCATTGTTTATGTCACCGCCCCCTCATAACCCAAGTATGACGTTTATGAGGGGGCGGTGAATTGCGTTACTACATCAGATCGACTGCGGAATTACGGGGTGGAAACTGCCCACGCATCGACGTTCCACAGCAGTTGGGACGGACGTGGGTCGAAGCCGCCGACATCCGCGCCAGCGGCGTAGAAGCCATTCTGAACGAACAGCCACATGTAGGGCAGGTCTTCCTGCATGATTTCCTGCATCTCGTAGTAGTACTCGGCGCGTTCAGCCGGGTCGCAGCCGGGGACGTTGTTGCCCAGCGTGTTCAGTTCGGTGAAGCGCGCGTTGTTGTACGAGGTGAAGTTGCTGCCGCTGCCAACGATGTCCGATTGCGCGGTGAAGAGCTGCGTCGCATCGGGATCGTCCGGGAAGCCGTTGCGCCAGCCGAGGATGATGCTGTCGAACGTCTGGCTGTCGAGGATGTCGAGCAGCGTGTTGAAGTCGATGGTCTGGAAATCGACGTTGATGCCGACCTGCGAGAGCTGATCCTGGATCAGCGTGCCGATGGCTTCACGGCGACCGTTGCCTTGATTGGTGTAGAGGGTGAAGCTGAACTCGGTGCCCGGCTCGGCATAGAGCGCATCTTCGGTAGCTTCGAGCACGCCATTGCCGTCGGCATCGACCCAACCCGCTTCTTCGAGCAGCGCCTGCGCGGCTTCGACATCGAAGGGGATGGTGGGCAGGTCGTTGTTGTACGCCCACGACGCCGGGATGATGAACGAGGTCATGCGGGCGCCTTCGTTGAAGACGGCTGCGGAGATCAGCGCCTCGACATCGACTGCACGGGCGATCGCCTGACGCACGCGGACATCACCAAAAATCGGGTGATTGCCCTGGTCAATCGGGTTACCAGATTCGTCGAACGCATTCTGAGGATTGTTCGGGTCAGCCAGGTTGAACGCCATGTAGTCCCAGATATTGCCGGCGAACGAGTAAACCTGGGAGTCGGTGGCACGAATGTCTGCACGACGGGCGACCGCCGGGCTGTCGATCAGGTTGAGCTCGCCCGCGAGGAACTGCTCGACCGAGACGTTTTGATCCGGGACGGTGCGATAGATGAAACCTTGTGATTGCACGCCGCCTTCGAGGGCATCCGTGTAGCCTTCGTTGGCGACCAGGGCGACCTGCTCACCGGGGCGCAGCTCGCTGAAGAGGAACGGTCCGCTGGCGACGGTCGGTGCCAGGTTGTATTCGGCGTCGTCGAGGGTGCTGATGTCCGCCGGCAGGATGTGCGAGGGCACCGGATAGAGGACGGCGGCGCTGCTCAACGAGGTGCATTCCGCCGAGGCGAAAGTGACGACGACGGTGGTTGCGTCCGGCGCGGTGACATCGAGGATACCGGTCTCACCAGTCGGGTCGATGACGAATGCACCAGCCACGTCGATCACGCCTTCGGCGCCGAGCTTGGTGGCATCCCAGGCATAAATGATGTCAGTGGAGGTGATGGCGGTGCCGTCGCTCCAGCTCAGATCGTCACGGAGATTGAAGGTGTAGACGAGACCGTCTTCACTGATCGTCCAGTCCTTGACCAGGGCGCCCAGTGTATTCGGGGCGATGACCGCGTTTTCCACATCGACACCCAGGAAACCGATGTTGGTCAGGGCGGTGATGCGGCGGCTGGCAGTGTCGCTCGCCAGCAGCGGGTTCATATTGGCGACGTCACCAGCGGCGTTGCCCTCGATGATGATGCCGCCGTCTTGCGCAGCGACAGGGATCACGAGGAGCGCGCCGACGGTCAAGACCGTCGCGCCCATCATGACACGCTTGAAGAGATTTTTCATGCTGACTACACTCCTGTTAAAATAGCTCACAAATAGGGGGGACGAACCTTCATTACACGATCGTGATGCTTTAACGATGATGCTCACTATAAGCTACTCACAAAGTGTCGATCGGGTTCAAATTTCATGTTACATCCCTTAATCCGAGATTGTAACCGTCTAAGCCGAAAAGCTCAATGAAAAATTTTTGGTTAATGCGTACAAACAAAACAACCTTTCAAGGCTTGCGCCAATTGAAAGGTTGTTTTATGGGGCGGGTAATATTTCGACTACCCGCAGCATCCAATCTGTAGGGGTAGCGGGATTTGAACCCACGACCTCTTGCACCCCATGCAAGCGCGCTAGCCAGGCTGCGCCATACCCCTAAAGGTAATGAAGCAGGAGTATAACCGATCAGGCATCGGCTTGCAAGGCTGGCGATAGGTCAATCAGAAGAGACCCCAGTCGTCGGCGGCACCTTCTTCCATCATGGTCGGATCCCACATCTGCATCCCCATCTCGATCGTGGTCGGCAGGCTGGAATAGTCTTGCGCCGCGCGGCGGGTCTGCTCCAGGAGCTGAGGAGCGTAGGGGCAGAATGGGGTGGTCATGATCATCACGACATGACAGTTGCTATCGCTTAACTCGACCGAACGGATGAGTCCCAATTCGATGATATTCATGCCGATCTCGGGATCGACGACCACGCGCAGCGCCTCGCGCAGCCCGTCTTCTGTTTTCGGTGTTACCTGCTGTTGAATGTCCTGAGTCATGAGTTTTGTTAATCCTGCTCTAGGTCGATTGTACTGCACTTTTGACGATCGTAGCACGGGATTTTTCTAAGTCAATTTTTATCATGCGCGTGATAAAAATGTTGCTTTTGCTGCGCCGTACCGCTATACTGAAGCTCAACTCTGTACCTGTGTGTGGGTACAAAGAGAATTTAACCCGGATTAACTCGGAGGACGACGCCAGCATGGGCGCTGTTTTAGAAATTCGTAATTTGCACGCCTCGGTCGAAGGCAAGCCAATCCTACGCGGCGTGAACCTGACGGTGAATCAGGGCGAAGTCCATGCGTTGATGGGTCCGAATGGATCCGGCAAAAGCACGCTGGCAAATGTGATGATGGGCAACCCTGCCTACGAAGTGACCGATGGCGAGATCGTCTTTGGCGGCGAAAACCTGCTGGAGCTGGAAGCCGACGCGCGCAGTCGTGCTGGCTTGTTCCTGGCGTTTCAATACCCCGTCGGCATCCCCGGCGTGACCCTGGCAAACTTCCTGCGCCTGGCGATCAACGCGCGCATGAAAGCCGAAGACCCGAACAGCAAGGGCATAGGGATCACCGATTTTCGCAGGATGCTGCGCGCCAAGATGGACTCGCTGCAAATGGATCACAGCTTTGCCGGACGCTATCTGAACGAGGGTTTCAGCGGCGGCGAAAAGAAGCGCGCCGAAATTCTGCAGATGGCTGTCCTCAATCCTAAGATCGCCGTGCTGGACGAAACCGACAGCGGGCTGGACATCGACGCGCTGCGCATCGTCTCGGAAGGTGTGAATACGCTGCGGGGTCCCGGTCTGGGTGTGCTGGTGATCACGCATTATCAGCGCATTCTGAATTACATTCACCCGGAATATGTGCATGTCATCTTCAACGGACGGATCGTCGAGAGCGGCGGTGCCGATCTCGCTGTGAAGCTGGAAGAAACGGGCTACGACTGGGTGCGCGAGCGTTTCGGCGCCCCTGAATGACGACAATCACCAATCCCCTCGGAAACGATGTATTACAGGAGCAGGGTCAATGACTGATCTTTATATCGAGAGCGAAAAGCAACTCACCGAAAATGAGACCGCGCTCAAAGATGTGCGCGACTCGTATGCCGAAAAGTACGGCTTTTCCGAGCCGGACAATTACACCTTCAAGAGCCAGCGCGGACTGAATACCGAGATCGTCAGCCAGATCAGCGCGATGAAACGCGAGCCTGCCTGGATGACTCAGTACCGTCTCGATGCTTATGCAAAATTCCTCGAAATGGAGATGCCGAACTGGGGTGCCGATCTGAGCGGTATCCATTTCGACGACATTTTCTATTTTGTGCGCGCGATGGATCGCCAGGGTAAGAATTGGGACGATGTGCCAGACGAGATCAAACGCACGTTCGATCGTCTGGGTATCCCGGAAGCGGAACAGAAATTTTTGCAGGGCGTGACGGCGCAGTACGAGTCCGAGGTGGTGTACCACAGCATCCGTAAAGACCTGGAGGCAAAAGGCGTCATCTTCACCGACATGGACAGTGCCTTGCGCGACTACCCCGATCTGATACGCGAATATTTCGGCACGATCATCCCATCGACCGACAACAAATTCGCAGCGCTGAACAGCGCGGTCTGGTCGGGCGGGTCGTTCGTGTATGTGCCCAAGGGCGTGCATGTCGAGATGCCGCTGCAAGCCTATTTCCGTATCAACACGGAAAACATGGGTCAGTTCGAGCGCACGCTGATCATCGTCGATGAAGATGCCTACGTGCATTACGTCGAGGGCTGCACAGCGCCGATCTACAGCTCGGACAGCCTGCACAGCGCGGTCGTCGAGATCGTCGTCAAGGCGGGCGGACGCTGCCGCTATACCACCATTCAGAATTGGTCGAACAACGTCTACAACCTGGTGACCAAGCGCGCAATCGCCTACGAGCGCGCGACCATGGAATGGGTCGATGGCAATCTGGGCAGCAAGGTCACAATGAAATACCCGGCGGTCATCCTGGCGGGTGAGGGCGCACATGGCGAAGTGCTGTCGATCGCCTTTGCAGGGGCAGGTCAGCATCAGGACGCCGGAGCCAAGATTACCCATCTGGCGCCGAACACCACCAGCCGCATCATCAGCAAGTCGATCAGCCGCGACGGTGGGCGTGCCAGCTATCGCGGGCTGCTCAAGATCGCCGAAGGCGCCGACAACTCGAAGAGCAATGTTGTATGCGATGCGCTGCTGCTGGACGATCGCAGTCGTTCGGATACCTATCCGACGATCGAGGTCGATGCCAAGCGTGTGACGATGGGGCATGAGGCGTCGGTGACCAAGATTGGTGAGGATCAGCTCTTCTACGCCATGTCGCGTGGGATGAGCGAAGACGAGGCGAACGCGATGATCGTCAACGGGTTCATCGAGCCGCTGATCAAGGAACTGCCGATGGAATACGCACTGGAAATGAACCGTCTGATCCAGATTCAGCTTGAAGGCTCGATCGGCTGAGGATCGTTGAGTATCTGCTCGTTCAAGGAGAAAATCTGCGTGGTCAGTACGCCAATCAATCGCCGCCGCTCATCCGCAGCCGCGACGCCGACCTACACGCGCGCCGATGTCGAGACGATCAGCGCGCGTCACGATGAACCTGAGTGGCTGCGCGAAAGTCGCATTGCCGCCTGGGAACTGTATCAGGATATGCCGATGCCGGGACGCGACCAGGAAGAATGGCGCCGCACCGACTATCGCGGCCTGAACTGGGAACGTGCCGGCGCATCGATTACGCGCGGCGCCGCCACCATCAACTCTATTCCAGAGGCGAACCGCGAACCGCTGGCGGGCGACGAACAGGGCGGCTTCATCGCCTTCATCAATGGCGAGGTGGTGCGCAGCGAGCGCGCCGAGTCGCTGACCGCGCAGGGCGTGATTTTCACCGATTTGCATACTGCCTGCCGTGACCACGAAGCGCTGATCCGACCCAATCTGATGACCCGCGCGGTCAAGCCAAACGATGGCAAGTTCGCGGCATTGCATGCCGCCTTATGGACGCATGGCATCTTTGTCTATGTGCCGCGCGGAGTCGCCGTCGAGCTGCCGCTGCATGTCGTGATGTTCAACGATCAGGCGGGCGCGACGATGGGACATGTGCTGATCATGGTGGAAGAGACCGCCGAGGCGACGGTACTGGTCGATTACCTGTCGGCGGAAACGGGCGAACAATCGCTCTATGTCGGCGCGACCGAGCTGCTCGTCGGCGCGTCGGCTAATCTGCGCTACGTCGGTCTGCAGGATTGGGATCGCGGTCTGTACGAATTCAATCACCAGCGCGCGCGCGTCGGACGCGATGGGCACCTCGATTGGGTGTTGGGCACGATGGGCGGACGCTTTTCCAAGTCGTTCATCGAGGTCGAGCTGGATGGTCAGGGCGCGTCCGGGCGGGTGAGCGGGATGTTCTTCGCCGATCATACGCAATTTTTCGATCTGGATACACAGCAAAACCATAATGCAGCGCTGACCACCTCCGACTTGCTCTTCAAGGGCGCCGCCAAAGATACCGCGCGCACGTTGTGGCAGGGGATGATCAAGTCGCTGCCAAAGATGCAAAAGATAGATGGGTTTCAGGCTTGCCGCAACCTCGTGCTGGGCGATGAAGCCCGTATGGATGCCATTCCCGGTCTGGAGATCGAGGCGGACGATGTGCGCTGCACCCACGCAGCGACGTTTGGCACGCTGGAAGAACAGCCGGTATTCTATCTGATGAGCCGGGGTATCCCCCGTGACCAGGCGGAATTGATGGTCGCGGAAGGGTTCTTCGAGGAACTGCTGGAACGTATTCCGTTCGCGCGTGTGCAGGATCGACTGCGCGCGTCGCTGGAGTCGAAGATCGTCGGCGCGCCGCGCTGACCGATCGCCCGTCAGACATGCCGCCGTGTCCATGCGACCTTGGCGGCATGTCGCTCGCATTTTGGTTCAGGCGCGATCCAGACTGGGATGACCCTCTTGGACGATCTGTTTCGTGAGAACATACTCGATCACAGCCAGCACCCGCGTTATCGCGGATTGCTCGACCCCGCCGACATCGATCATGAAGTCAACAATCCCTTGTGCGGTGACTGGCTGCATCTGACGCTGTGCATCGACGCCGATGAGCGGATCGCGGCAGTGGGATGGGACGGGGACGGCTGCGCGATCAGTCAGGCGTCGGCGTCGATGCTGGGGGAGATACTCCTGGGCATGAGCGTCGAAGAGGCGCGGACGCTGACGAAAGAGATGGTTTTCGACCTGATCGGCATTGCGCTCACTCCGAACCGTATGAAATGCGCGCTGTTGTCGCTTGAAGCAGTTAAAGTTGGCTTGCATGGTCGCGGGGCATAATTTGCACGCGCAATTCTCTGTGCCGATACCGGTAAGGATCAGCCATGTCCGAATTTGTCACAGTTGGCACGACTGGCGATCTTCCGCCAGGTGAGCGATTGGTCGCGGAAGCGAACGGCGTCGAGATCGTGGTCTTCAATATCGATGGCGTGTATTACGCGGTCGAAGATATGTGTTCGCACGCGGCGGCGTATCTGTCCGAAGGACCGCTTGAGCAATACGCGATAGAGTGCAGTAAACACCGTGCCAAGTTCGATGTGCGCACGGGCAAGGTCTTGTGCGCGCCCGCTTTCATCCCGATCAAGTGTTACATGGTGCGCGTCGAGGGCGAAGCGATTCAGGTGGGTGGTCGGCTGTATACCGCTGAAATACCGTAAAATCACTCTGGCGCGTGGATAGAATCAGCACTATACTTTAGCACGTTTGGTGGGCATAGCTCAGCTGGTCAGAGCGCCTGTCTGTGGAACAGGAGGTCGAGGGTTCAAACCCCTTTGCCCACCCCAAATAAAAAGCCCCGGATTAATTCCGGGGCTTTTTTGTTGCGAATCAGGCGAGCGCCTGGAAAAACGAAAACAAATCCAAGTCATGCTTCGGGCGGACGCATTTTTATGCGACGCTGCTGAGTTGGCGTATTCTCACTCAATAGGGTCGGCGCACGCGCACCGCTTTATGGCGGATCGCCTGACGCAGACCGCGCACGCCCGGTGTGAGTGTCACTCGATCGGGCAGCGTGTCGGCGAGTGTCGGCAGCGCGCTGGGCGTGCCCGCGGTATTATCCGCTGTTGGCGTAGCGTCGGATGGGGCGACATCCAGGTCCGATGGCTCGGTCGGTCGCGCGACGTTGAAAATCTCCCAGATCGTGCGGGTGTCGTCGATCTGCAGACGCGGCGCGGGAACGGGTGCAGACGCGCGCTCCGGT